>JADHEE010000017.1_pt1 | contig 187149 bp, 167 predicted proteins | sample 8952401 | NCBI WGS metagenome assembly JADHEE01 (sample SAMN16124438, study PRJNA663242) | bioreactor sludge metagenome | isolation source: sludge (ammonium) | place: India:Bengaluru | collected 2019-02-28 | reverse complement strand
CTGGGTCAAATTTCAATCGGCAGGGTGGGTCAATTTTCCATCAGCGCCAACACCGAACGGACACAGCAACGGATTCTTGCTCATCAGCAGACAGGCTTTCCCACCAGTCACCGAACTCGTCGGTGTATTCGACATCCCAAGCCATGAGAATATAGCCCCAAGGGAATATTCCATCAATGGAATATAGAGACCAAATGGACAAGAGCGGCTAGAAGCGTAGCGAGACTGCCAGATGCTCGGGAGCGGAATGGGGCATGGCCAAGCTCGAATGGCAGATACACGACGTCTGTCGCAGCTAGCGTTGGGCAAACCGCATCCTAGGACGATACAAACGCCCCTGAGGCGGTCTAAGGATGGACGCCGGTTCATTGTGCATTTCACTGGAGGCGATGCCTCCCAGTCTTGATGAAGAGTTCTGCAAAAGCCATCCAGTCGCGCAGGTAGACATACACAACACCGCCATCCACCAGGCAGGTTGACCCTGTTGAGCTTTTGTCCCAAAAATCAAAAAATGGAAGCTTTTCTATGTCGTCGCGACTCACGCACTTATGGCCCTCGCAGATAAAGACCGGGAGCCCAAAATACGTTGTTTCCAGAGCCCGCTTTTCAGCTCGACGCAAGCGCTTAAGTTCAGTCAGATAGCTTTCACTAACTCGCCTCGGCTCCCCAAGTCGAATAGCGAGCATTTTCCAAAAAGCGGCTTCTCGATGCCTGTCGCACATCATGTACCCGGCTGCTTTCTCAACGAGATAGCTCAGATAGACATCCCCACGCATGGCCCTAACAATCATCAACCGCTGAGCAAGGCCAGCATGTTCAAGCAGAGAAAGCACAGCGATGGCCCCGTGTTCTTTCGCTTTTCCGATCTGCTCTGTACTCATCTCAGACTCCCATGTCCGCTTCCAAGATCCGTCGCTTGATCTCAGAGTCCAACCTGCCAATCTGCTCCGGACTGAGCGCCTGGATCTCGCGCAGGCGCAAGATTTCCGTATGCCCAGCGCACTGCTCAAAGGCCCACTCGTGCAACTCGGGTACAAGCTCAATGATGGCCCTTGTCAGTTTCTCCGTCACTTTGCTGCCGTGGCGCAGGTACTCCCGGATCACGCCCTGCCGTCCCTCGTTTGAAAGCCTTTTCGCAACTCCGTCGAGTCGCTTCAACGCCGGGTGCACTACGCCATGAGCCAGCAGCCGCTCCAGGGTTATTAGGCCACTTTCAAGGTTCGCGCAGCGATCTAGCCAGGCCTGGCTGCGGGTGCCATCAAGCAGTAGGTGACCGGCGTCGAAAAGGCCCGGATCAAAGCCCTGGAGGTAGTCCAGGATAAGATCTGCCATTTCCCTACCATAACGATCTTCGCCTTCCCTAAAAAGCAGCCTTCCAGCGCGGGTGTTTACCACTGCTTTGTCGGCGGAAAAGCCTTCACCGGGGTACTTCTTGATCATCGGCTCGCCCAAGAAGCGGGTCGCGTCAGCGCCGACCACCGACCACAACTCGGGGTAGCCGATTAGGAAGTGATCGAGGTAGCGATCAAAAAACGGGCGCTTGAGTGCCGGATGCTCATACAGCTGATCCACGGCCTTGCCCAGCTCCTGCATCAGCTGCTCAAGCACTGTCGCCGGGTCGTGGCCAAGGGCGATGGCGAAGGGTGCCGCCTTGGTTACCAGTCGAATGATCGCCGTGCTCGGATCGAAGCTCAGCCGACTGGACTTGCTCCAGCTCGGCAGGCGCCCGAACTGGTCAATGTCCTCGCGTACCAGGATCTCTCGCGTGTTTAGCCGCCGCTCGCGCAGCAGGCCCGTTACCAGGCCCTCGATATCCGCCTGCGGGTGAATGGCTTTGAGGCAGGGGATGTTCAGGTCACTCAGCAGCATACGCACGAAGCGATCCAACTGCTCTTCGCTCAACAGACCGTCCAAGTATCTCTCGCAGTTGAGTACAAAGAAGGCGCCGTAGTACCACGGAAAGCAGTCGGTGTTGACCAGTCCGTCGCACAGAAAAAGTAAGGTCTGGCGGGGCTTTTTCATCCAGATACTGCGCTTGATCTGCTCCTCCGTGGCCTCGATCAGCGGGGCGCTGTCGAGCTGGGCACGGATCAGCGGATTGATGTCGAGCTTGTGTCCGTCAGCCGGAAGATCACTCATCGCAAGTGCCCTATTTGCCCTCGAATCAGCACGGCTTCGAGCCGCTGGCCGTGATCGATGGTGTACCGAATGTCCTGGCGCTGCTCAGGCGTCTGATGCCAACTGCGGTCGCTCAATTCGGATTCGAGCTGGTACTGGCCGTCAAAGTCCATTGGATTCTTCACCTGGACAACCTGGAGCTGTTCGAGCTCGTGCACGGCATCAAAGCCCGTCTCGTAACCGTCGACGATGATTTTCGCGTCCTGCGGCAATGCGGACAGGGCTTCGATCAGGTCTTTGACGCGCATGGTCAGATCCCCTCCCCACCCCCGCAGTGAAAGACGTCACCCGACACTACGGTAAAGAAATAATCAGAACTGAAAGTGCTGCCTTTGACTTCATGAAGCGTGATCAATCGCTCCAGTGCCCAACCATCACGCCCGGTCATCTGCACTGGCAACACTACCTGCACATCAACAGATAAGATCCTCTCATTCACGTCAGCCCTCTCCATAAACTACTTAAACCCCCCGATCCCGCCGGGCATAACTTTCGAGTAATAAACCCCGTCAGCCGACCGCACCTCTATTCGCACATCAAACCGGGCTTAAGCAAACTCCAGCTCAACCACCCTGAAATACGCTGATCCTGGATCAGACTGAAAGACCTCACCCCTAAAAGCCACCCAATCACGATGTGCTTTAAACATAATCATTACTCCGAGTAATTAAATAGCCAAAACCACACTTAAAACATCAATCGCGCACATCCCCCCAATAGTCTCCACGAGCGACCAAACCAAAATCCTGATCATCCAGTGGCTCATCATTGAACAGATGCTGTATCCGACGCTCCTGCTTGATATACGCCAGCACTTGGAAGAAGCAGCCTTCGCACAGGCGCACCCGATACCGTTCACCATCATGCCGTGCGCCGTAACCCCAGCAGGCGTGCAGCACCCCAAGCTGCTGGCCATAGCCGGGGACACTCGTCTCGCCCCCGCAGAGGTCGCAGCGCACTGGTTCGTTTAACGGATCAGAGGTATCCATCACTGCCCCCGCTCAAAACAGGCTCATGACGGTGGAGAACTCGGCCTGCTTGCGCTGGCCGTCTCCGACCAGGACGTACAGAGTGTTGCGGGTCTGGAAGAAACAGCCCTCGCTGAAGTTCACCAAGGCTGTGGTGCGCACCCAGTCGCCGACATCGAAGCGCCGCTCACTGTCGAACAGCACGTTGTGCGCATACAGCAGCACCGGCTGCTGGCCTGCCGCGTGAAATAGCGCTACTTGATCCTCGTCCAAGATCAGGTCAATCCAGATCCAATCGCGGACAATGCAATACCGCATCCACAAGGAACGGTCTCGGGCCAGCACGCGTTCGCGCGCCTGCTCCCAGCTCATTTCAATGCCGGCCATCACTTCTCCAGCGCCGTATAACAGTGCTGCAATCTTGCCCAAAGCATCCATGAGTAACTCCCATTATTCCGCTCATCTGAATTCAGGGTGCAACCACCCCGCCTTGGCTATCTTGCCCCAAGGCTTATTCTTCAATGTGCCAACTGAAAGACGAGTAGAACGACTAGCTAGAAATACCAGGCGCTATCGTATAAACGGTTCAAAGTTATTAACCCTACACCGCCTGGACCACCACCACTTCGCCTCGACCCACTCATTCACCTTACCGCCACACCACCCCAGCGCTTAAATAGAATAAACATCAATACCCAATAACCGTCAAGCAATAACAGAAAAATCCACCAAACCTTAATTACAATACATATATATTGACAAGTTTTAGACAAGTTCATGGAGCATATAAAAGCACAACTTTCCGATATAAAATGGAGTTCGCGACCCAGTCAGCCCTCGTGCGCCCCAGGAGATTGCCTGGAGCCTCGCCTGCTCCTCGCCCCCAACCTCGCTGCATGCACGCATCCTTCTCCAAGTGCTACATCTGACTGATGGATTTGAGTCAGCAATGGTGGGCACGCTGGATCTTTTGCGCCAAACCAAGACGTGGTGCAGAGCAACTGATGACCGCTGTAGGTCAGATCAATGAGCAGCAGGGAGGAGATACGTTACGCATTGGCCGAGTGGCCGGCGAAGCCTGCTTGGTCGATGCGGCCGGAGACGCTGAGCCCGAGATACACCGCTTGCCGGGATAAAGTGATAGGCGCACGTGGATAGGTTTAGAAAGCCGTATTCATCCGACCTGTATCTACCGCTGACCAAAAGTAGCTACTCCAGCTCGACCACCAAGAGGCCTGTGTAAATGCCTGGCGACCCACAGCTTTACTTCGAGTACGAGCTTGAGCTTGGCTCCGAACGGGCTCAAAGCCTGCTGTTTGTTTCAGAGGAGCTCAGCCTCTCAGAAGTCATCCGGGACGAACTGGCCGCCGAGTACCTCCGAAACCCAGACAAGGCACATCTGCGAAAGTACCTGCGCGATCAGTTAGAAGAGGATCTCGGCGTATAAATGAGCCTTGGCTCCCACGCCTTGCCGTGCAGGATTAAGAGCTCATTTCAGCGCGGAGCCTTCGGCACGATGCCAACCTGCATACCAAACGGGTTGAAGACACTGTTCAGCGTCTGAACAGTCGGGTTGCTCTCATCAAGCTCTAGCTGCCGCAAAGCGCGTAATGACAGCTTGCACATCTGTGCGAATCTGGCCTGCTGCAGCCCCGTCACCTCCTTGCGCAGACGCCGAACGGCCGCCCCAATAGTGATCTCACCAGAAGCCAACTGCTGCTGCAGTTCATTCAAAACTCGATTGCGCTCAAGAATATCCATTTAGATCAGCCCCCACTGGACCAGGCGCTGCCGAAGGTTTCTCAGCGCGATACGTGGGTGGTTCATGGTTGAAGCGGGAAGCCCTTCTGCATTCAGCAAATCAGGTAGCGCCTGGAACTCCTGCGCTGCGGCTCTCAATCTCTGGAACAGCTCATCAGGATCTACCCATTCTGCCGCCTCGGCACAGGCGACTCTCCAGTTGACCTCTCCTGCCAGCTCGATGTGCTTTGGCCATTTCGTCGTGCGCGTGACCCCTTCCTCATCCATGACCATGGGGGCCAGGTCATAGATCGGTGCCAGCCGCACACCTTGCTCAGAGCGAATAATGGAGGTGTTGCGTCCGTGGTTATCTGAGTTACCAAGAATCTGGTTCAGCAGATCGCGCCGCATGTATTCGAACACCAGATCCTCAACCTGCTGTCCCTGCCCAACGGCCTGCCATAGCTCGACCAAGTTTCGCAGCACCTGGGAGTGCAGCATGTAGCTCCCCGCCTCGGTCACGCCGGATAGCGAGTACATGGACTCCACTGCCGTTCGCCCAACACCTGCAGAGCTGATCTCCCGATCAAAGCGGTGCATCCAGAGACTGGGCTTATTGCCCTCTTCCAACGCCAGCCCGTCAGCCGCAATGGTATCCATCCCTAACTGCTGGATGGCGCGATAAAAACAGTACTCGCTGCGAAGGATGTCCTGATCCGTCTGCGCGGCTTTGTTGCGCGCAAACTTCACAAACCAGTGCTGAGCAGCCTCTTCGTCAGGCAGTACTGCATCCGGGTGCAACGCACCATGGCGATCCTCCGTCAACAGCAACTTGGGAGCCTCGCCACCAGCCCCAGTCGCACCACCTATGGCTGCCCCCTGCTCATAAGCGTATTCAAGGAAGCGAGCGTCCCGACGAATAACCTCATAGCGCGTGAAGCCCAGCATAGGGCTGCCCGCAATCGCCTCGACAGATTCCTTGATACGCAGATTGCCAATCGGTGCGGGCGTACAACGCCCCAAGAGGTAGAGATCCAGGTTGAGGCCCTCAGGTCGCTCGCCTCCCAAGCGCTTCAGTAGAAAGCGTCTGGCAGCGCCTGATGGCAGGATGTCGAAGAGAAACGCTGGTGCCTTACTCTCTCGCCAGGAGTCCCAGCCGAGAGGGTAAGCTGCGCTGACAGCCACATTCAGCCGACTGCCGACAGACTCCAGGGAGTCAACCAGATAGCCCTGCTGGTAGCCATAAGCACAAGCCCCCTCCAGCCCTTCCTCGGGCTGCTCGAAGCGGAGCTCCATGGCATTGCGCCACTGGCCATTCGTAAAAACCTGGAGAGTGAGGTTGTGCATATCGGCATCGGGCATGGCGGCATCTTAATGCCGAAATCCTAGGCGAGAGCCATGAAAAAGGCAATTTAATGCCTAATCAAGAGCGAATTACCTGAAAATAGGCACTTTAATACCTCTCTCAGCCGGAAAGGCTGACTCGGTTCGCCTCGATCAGATGAGCTGAAATAACACCAATCAGCAAAGGTAATGCAATCGCATTGACAAAGAAATGCACTTGCATTACCTTGAGGTCACTCACACGAGCCGGAGCAGATCATGGCCAGAGCACTCGAAGTCGAATCCACCCTTACCGACCGCTACCAGACGACGGTACCAGAGACTGTTCGCCGCGCACTTCAGCTAAACAAGCGCGACAAAATTCATTACTCGATTCGCCCCAGCGGTGAGGTCGTACTGAGCCGTGCAGAGCACTCTGAGGATGACCCGGCAATCGGCCAGTTTCTCAGTTTTCTTGCACATGACATCGCAGCGAACCCTCAGCACCTGCAAGCCATAGATTCAAATCTCGTGGCACGCATCCACTCGCTGGTCGATAGCAATGAGATAGATCTGGATGCCCCGCTGTCGGCAGACGATGAATGAGCCACGACCACGGCAAGCCAATGGTTGCCCATGGCTGGACAGTATTTGCGCACCCCTTGTTTCTGGATCAGCTCGAAAGCCTCATTCAGAAAGTTGAGCTCTCAAAACAAAAAGACCCCGTGGGCTATCGCAAGAAGAATGCAGCCAAGCGGCTGGCAGCCATCGCCAAGCTGGCTTTTGACGTTATCCCACAAGACCCGAGCAAGCCCGAATACCGCCAAGGTGGCACATTGGGCGAGGAACATAAGCACTGGTTCCGTGCCAAGTTTTTTCAGCAGTATCGGCTGTTCTTCCGGTACCACGGCCCAAGCAAGATAATCGTCTTGGCGTGGGTTAATGATGACGACACCAAGCGTGCCTATGAGAGCAGCGATGACGCCTACAAGGTGTTTCGAAAAATGCTCGCGAGCGGACATCCGCCTGACGCGTGGGATAAGCTGCTGAAGGAAGCCACGCAGGATAACGCACGATTAAATTCGGCCGCCACCTCGGTCAACTGAGCCCCCAACATGCTTCCGGTTCAAATCCCTATTGAGGATTTGAACCTAGAACACCCTCCCTGTACCGCGCTAAGCCTTTGAAGTGCAAATCGATTTGGATGCGCTCTTGACGGAAGGCTCAAGGTTCCTATACTGCAGATCGACTGAGTGAAATCCTACAAATCAGTTTTCCGAGGCCAAGTGCCGGAAACGCTGATTTGAGCTGGGGAATTGTGTCTTTGGATTCAAATCCCCCCGGCTCCACCACCTTACACAAGCACAAGCCCCTGATAATCCTAGAGATTTTCAGGGGTTTTTCTTTGGGTGTCGAAAAATTTCGACGTCACGGAGCATGCGCACCGGCGGCGATGAGCGTGGTTTCCGATCCGGATGTCCACGGCCATCGCGTCCAGCAGTCTGGAGGACTCACCGGCGACGGCGAAAAACCATACCGCCATGGTGCAGCGTGTCGTGGTCGGCGAACTCGCCATCGGCGGTAAAGCCACTGTCGTCCCAGTAGTCGATATGGCGGCCACGGACCTCATAGCGGCCCTGATAGGCGCTTTCACGATCGCCGCGGGCCTCGTCGTAGCGCCCATCGGGTAGCAACTGCTGGCGAACAAAGCCGTCGTCGGTTACCCACATGCCTACATAGGGATGCTCGGACAAAGGGCTCTCCTGGCCTGGAGGCATGACAGCCGTCGCGGCGCAGGCCGCGAAGGGAATCGCCAGGCCGAGCGCGCCCAGCAGCAGGGGTCGTGTATGGAAGGTCATGTCTCGATTCCCCGTCAGTCACCGTGCAGGCGCCGGAATGCGCCGCATCACGTCGTCGTAGGCCGGCAGGTCAAGGTACGCCGATACTTCGAAGGCCTTGCCGTCACGCATGTGGAAGATCCAGGCATAGCTGTTGCGGTAGGGCTGGCCGTCGCGGGCTACGCCGGCACCGTCCCACTGGATGATCACGTAGTCACCATCGGCCCATATCTGCCGTCCCACCGGGCGCACCGGCGTGGACAGACGTGCAGCGAAGGGCTGCACCGCGTCGGATACGAAGGCGTCCAGGCCGTGATGAACGCCGGCGCTGGGGCCGGAGCCCTTGATGGTCCACACCACGTCGGGCATCAGGATGTCGCGAAAGAAGGTAGTGCCGCCCGCCGCCCAGCGATCGAAGGCTTCGGTGACGGCCCGCTTGTTACGGGCCTCGACGTCGCTACTCGCATTGGCCGGCGCCAGGTCCGGCAGCAGAGCGCCCAGGATCAGCGCGCCGCTCAGGGTCGCGGCACGGGTGATTCGCAATGTTGGAATACGCATGGCTGAGTTCCCTCGTGGTTTTTCGATGATCGGCGGCGTGCTGGAAGCGCAGGTGCACGCCCGGTCTTTACGGAGAAGAGCCTGCCCTTGCGGCACGCGGTGTTCGTAGCAGGATCGTCCCGGTTTCTTGCCCGATCCTCCTGTCGAAACGGGTTGCAACACTTCGCTGGCTGCCGGAGTTTCCGGGGATCGCCGGTGAGGCAGATGCAGATCGCCGTGCTTCATCTATCGGGTGCGGTCGTCGGCGGACCTCCCCCGCGGGGCGAAACTGCCAGAGCGGCGAAGGGGCGCAGGCCGCCCTCCCCCAGCCGTGGAAAAACAAGCTCCGTCCATTGCTGTAATGCGGCTCACTTGGCTGTGGCCGGATTCGCGCGGCCTCCTCGCCCACTAGGGGACAAGGTCAGGAAGAGAGCGGCGCGCCGTCTCGCGGCGTTTTTCGGTCCTCTCGCCCATCCCCATAAGCGGGAGAGGGTACGGCCGGGCTTTGGCGTGAACAGCATTACCTTGTGTTCCAGAGCGTCCCGGAGGAACGAGTAACGCGTGGTCACGCACCTCGTGGCGATGTCCACGCGCAAGTGATCCCGCCCGAACTCAGGGAGCGTCACCAACAGGCGCCGCGCGCCTGCCCAACGCGTCGGCCCGTTTGCCGAGGTACCAGCCAAGCGCCCCCCAGGCCAGGGCGCAGGTGGCACCTGCCAGCGCCACCGGCACTACGCCCTGGCCGAGCATGTCCAGGCCACTCTTCACCCAGCCGCTCAGGGCGTCGCCCGCCCGGTAGACGACCGTATCGATAAACCCCTTGGCCTTGTACTTGCTCTCGGCATCCAGCGGGGCGAAGAGCATTTCCCGGCCGGGTCGCACGAAGGCGTACTCACCGATGCGCCTGACGATCATCAGCGCCGCCAACACGGCGAACGTGGGCGCCAGGGCGAGGCCGACGAAGCCCACGCAGACCAGCGCCGGTACGATCGCCAGCAGCATGCGCACCCCCAGCGTCTGAGCGATGCGCCCGATGAGGAAGACTTGCGACAGCAGGGCGCCTGCCTGGACGATCACATCGATGATGCCGAACACCCTGACCTGCGAGTCGCGGTCCGGGAAGCGCTCGGCTACCAGGCGTGCCTGCTCGAAATACAGAAAGGTCGTCACGGTGGCGAGCAGGACGACGAACACGGCGATGGCGAACAGATAAGGCGACCGCATGACCCGCGTCAGACCGCTGAACGGATTGCCCGTCACCGGCTTGCGGGGGCTCTCCGTGACGGGCGCGCCGGGTCTGCCGGCGCCACCCACCTCCCGCCAGCGCATCAGCGGCGCCTTGAGTGCCAGCGCAACGCCCAGCAGCACGGCGGCCAGCAGCACCAGCCCGGACTGCCCGATGGCTCCCACCAGCAGCGCGCTCGTCGCCGGCCCCACCAGGCCGCCGACACTCGCGCCCGCCGCGATGAAGGCGAACAGGCGCTTGGCCTGGAATGCGTCGAACACATCGGCCATCAGGCTCCAGGCCACCGAGACCACGAACAGGTTGTAGACCGAGATCCATACGTAGAACACCCTGGCCAGCCAGACGTTGTCGGCGCCGAGCTGAAACAGTCCGGCGAAGGCCAGAAGGTTCAGACAGAAGAACCCGTAGACCCAATCGACGAAGTGAATGCGCGGCACCCGGGAGCTGAGCCAGGCGAACGACGGCACCGCCACCAGCATGACCACGAAGGTGACGGTAAATAGCCATTGCAGGTTCTCGATACCGGCCATGATGCCCATCGACTCGCGGATCGGGCGCAGCATGAAGTAGCCGGAGAACAGGCAGAAAAACAGCGCGAACCCCACAAGCGCGGGATTCAGCTCGTGACGCTCGGCGTTGATGGCAGCGCCGAGACGCTGTACCAGAGTGGCTGACAGCATGATGTCTCTCCTCGTCTGGCACCCGGCTTACGGGTAGCTGACACCGGTCAACCGTTCGCTGAGGGTCCACAGGCGAGAGGCCGCGGCCGTGTCCTTCGCCGCGGCCGGTACGGCGGCCAGCCCCAGCGGACCGCGCTTCTCCCCCTCACCCGTGGGGCCGTAATAGGCACCCGGCTGCGCTTCGGCGGCGGTGGCGGCATACAGCGTCGGCAGTGCTCCCTGAGCGGCGGTGTGATAGCGCTCGCGATCCTTGGCCCAGTTGCGTCCGAACGCGCTGTCCAGACCGGGACCGCGCTCGATCAGTTCCGTCACGGCCACGCCGGGGTGCGCGGCGATGCTCCTGATCCCCCAGCCTTGCGCCTCGCTGCGGCGCTGCAGCTCGAAGGCGAACATCAGGCCGGCCAGCTTGGACTGGGCATAGGACGCGTAGGGGTCGTAGGACCGCTCGGACTGCAGGTCATCGAAGTTGATGCTGCCGCGCGCGGCGGCGATGCTGGACAAGGTCACCACCCGCGCGCCATCGCTCTTGCGCAGCAGGGGCAGCAACTGGGCGGTCAAGGCGAAGTGGCCCAGGTAGTTGGTGGCCAGCTGCGACTCGTAGCCATCGGTCGAGGTGGCGCGCTGCGCAGGCGCCATGATCGCGGCGTTGTTGATCAGCCCGTCGAGGCGCGGCAGGGTCGCGTCGAGGCGTTCGCCGAGTGCCCGGACCGATGCCAGGTTGGCCAGGTCAACCGCTTCGAAGCTTACCTGAGCGCCGGCCACCTCACGCCTTATGCGGGCAATGGCTTCGTCGCCCCGCTGCGGGTTGCGTGCGGCGATGACCACCCGGGCGCCTGCGGCCGCGAGGGCCTTGGCATCTTCATAGCCCATACCGCTGGTGCCTCCCGTGACCAGGAAAATACGCCCGTGCTGCGAGGGCATGTCGGCCAGGCTCCAATCCGCTTTGGGCTGGCTCTGGGCACTGGCGACACCGGCGTCCAGCAGGCAGCCCAGGGCCAGGCCAATGGTTGCAAGGCCTCTGCGCCAGGCAGCGCTGGCGGTTTCGATGGAATCCATCCTCAGGGTTGCAGTTGTCATTGTTCGATCCTCACGCAGGGGAATGACCTGACGAACCGCGCCAGGGCGGTGCCGTCGACGTGAGCATTGTTAACCGGTGGATTACCGCCGATAAGCCGTGCTGAAATGGACGCTATGTACGCACAGCCGTACAATCCCGCGTTCCTTTGGAGAGCCTCCATGCGCCAGCCCAACCTGACCGATGTCGCACTCTTCGCCGCGGTCGTGGAGGCGGGCGGTTTCCGCGTCGCGGCCCAGAAGCGCGGCATGTCGGCCTCCTCGATCAGCGATGGCGTGCGCCGGCTGGAAAGCGACCTGGGCGTCAGGCTGCTCAATCGCACGACCCGCAGCGTAGTCCCGACGGAAGTCGGTGCACGCCTGCTGGAGCGGCTACGCCCGGCTCTCGAGCAGATAGGCGCAGCCTTCGGCGACCTGCACGAAAATGCCCAGCGTCCGGTCGGCACCCTGCGCCTCAACGTACCGGTGCCCGTCGCCCGTTTCGTACTCCCCAAGCTGGTCCCGGCGTTTCTCGAACGCTATCCGGGGGTAAGCATCGAGGTGACGATGGACAACACCTTCATCGATGTCATCGCCGCCGGCTACGACGCCGGCGTGCGTTACGAGGAGAGCCTGGCCAAGGACATGATCGCCGTGCCCATCGGGCCACGGCGCCAGCGCTTCGTAGCCGCCGCGGCGCCCGCCTATCTGGAGCAGAGCGGCACACCGCTGCATCCCCGCGACCTGCTCAACCACCGCCTGATCGGCCACCGCTTCGAGAGCGGCAAGCTGGGTGTATGGGAGTTCGAGAAAGACGGCGCCAGGATACGCGTACCCCCTCAGGGGCCGCTGATCAGCTCATCCCAGGATCTGGAGGTGGGCGCAGCGATAGGCGGCGTCGGAATCATCTACACCTTCGAGGAATACCTGGGGCCGTTGATCGAACAGGGCACGCTCTTATCCGTACTGGAAGACTGGTGGCAGGCATTCGACGGTCCCTTCCTGTACTACAACGACCGCAGGCACGTGCCCTCCCCCCTGCGGGCATTCATTGATTTTCTGAAGACCGAGACCCGGGCAGGATGAGCCGCGCGCGCCCTGTCGCTGCGTGAGCGCTACCGGCCGATGCGGTCGGGAACGGCAGGTTCCGCGACGGCTGGCCTGCCACGCGCGCCGACGCCGGACATGGCGGAAAAGCCCTTCACGTTGCCACCTCTCCACCGGAGAATAACAGGGGACAGACCACGTTTTTACTAAAGATCTAGCGCGCTCTTGGGACGCCCTGGCTTGCCTCTTGTGACTCTTCGCCCCAACGCGGCCTCAACTTCGGCAGAAAACTTCGGACTTCCCAGTGCGTAGTTTCCATTTGTCGCGGCACGTATCTGATCAACAAGCCCTGCGTCTAGCTGATAACGGAACAATTCTCTATAAGCCTCAGTCCTGAGCATCTCATCTCGACCCAGTGCCTGATAGAGAGGATGTGGACAGCGCAGCACTGAGGACTCACCCTGCGCGTTGGCCCGGTAGCTCGACCAGCGGTATTCCGCCGGGTGCTCAACCATGCCTGCACGGATAGGATTCATCTCAATGTATCGATAGCAAGCCAACAAATATGCCTCTTCCTGCATGAGGCAAGAGCGGAAACGACCTTCCCACAGCGTCCCGCTACGGCGGTATGCTCGATTAACATACTGCACGTAACGCTGCCCTAGCCCCTTCATCATGAGTCCTGCACTATCAGGGCTTTCGGGCGTGGCCAACAAATGAACATGGTTGGTCATCAGACACCAGGCATGGATCGCACATCCATGCTTCTTTGCTTGCTCCATCAATACATCCAGATAAAAAAGATAATCCTCGTCAGCGTAAAAACAGGCTGAGCGATTGTTCCCTCTCTGAATCAGGTGAAGTGAAACGCCTGGCAATAATATGCGTGCTCGACGTGGCATACAGACCTCCTTCCATGGAATTCCATAACCCTAGACCAATAAACGTGGTCTGTCCCCTATTGTTACGAAGCCTCAATACCCTGCTGTTGCAGTTGTATTTCATCGATAGTGCGGCCTTCAGCAAAACTCGACGCGGCGGCGATCAGCTTGCCTACGTTCGCTAGAGCTTCCTCGCCACTATCGCCATAGCTATCAACCGCTTTCACCCACTGCTGGAAAGTCGCCTTGGGATCACTTACCGCCTCCAGCGACGACTTGCTGACATAAAGATCCGTCCGCTCTTCCTTGTCCTTAGTGATCTCATAGGCCTTGCTGGTATCGCGATTCAGCACGGTTGTGGAATCCTGGCCGGTTTCGCCATCGCCGCGGACAACGATCTCACCTGCCCCCACCGTAGCCCGCACGATCTGCTCACGCTCTTTCTCATACTCGAAAAACAATAGGGGACAAACAATAGGGGACAGACCACGATTTACGAATTAATCGTGGCCTGTCCCTATTGTCCAAAATGCAACATATCAAAAAGTTAGAAAAAAGCTTTCAAGCTGTTTCTTTAAACTTCTTGGCGCTGGAGTATCAACATAGACCTTAGCCAATTCAAACGGGTCAACGATCTTATTGGGGTGGTCTGAAAAATCCCCCACAACATAGCGGGCAAAAGTTGAGGACGCGGAATCTTCATCAACAAACCAACAGCCATCGTATTTGCAAACTAAAAGCTCCCCAACAAAATACCCAACTCTAGTCAACAGCCAAACTTTATCATCACCCTCAACAATGCGAGTCTCAAAATAGTCACTGACCCCAGACACAAAATTCTCAGGGTTCAAAAGAATCACGTGCGGATCAGAAAAACCCAGTATTTCTGCAAACTTGTGTAAAACAGGTAGACGCTCCTTGCGAAAGTTTTCGAAAGAAGAAACTCTGCCAACAAGAATATCGCCATTTTCTCGAACCATGTACTCACCTATTTATAAATAACATGAATTATATTATTCTTTTCCAACAAGTCTGAGAGTGCCTTTGAAGGCGGAGCCTCTAAGAATGTCCACCTAGGGTCATAGCCCTTAACAGTGTCCCGCAGATAAAGATCTTTTTCTATCTGCATGTAAATCTTCCTAGTCAACGGAACCTCGTTTAAAGTGCCCTTCGAATCAATTATCCTATTATAGGTTTTAACCTCATTGGCCATTAGACTGCCATTTGGCAATGTCGCAGGAGAAAACAATAGGGAAAACAATAGGGGACAGACCACGATTTGCGAATTAATCGTGGCCTATCCCCTATTGTTCTAACCCTAGACCAATAAACGTGGTCTGTCCCCTATTGTTATTATGCAGCGACTGGCAGCTGGAGCCGCAACTTGGTGCGCTGGCTAGCTCTGGCTGGGCAACCGTCGGCGAGCTGCTGGAGTGGTACGCCCAGCGCGTGTCCCACGACGCAAACTTAAGCCAAAGCCGCAAGGCCACGGCGCGCTCGGCAGTGAAATGCCAGCTACTGCCATGCCTGGGCGCACTGAGGCTAACGGAGGTGAATCACGCCAATCTCGACGCCAAGTTGCTGTGGCCTTTGCAGTCGCAATACAGCGTGGCGCATCTGCGCTTGGTATTCGGCGTGCTCAAAGTGGCCTTCAAGCAGGCGGCCAGCCTTGGCCTGATCAATAGAAACCCTGTAGTCGAGATGAGCTTCACCGACTTCATCAAGACCAAAATCAGGCCCAAGGATGCGCGCTTGCGTCCGGTCGATTGCGGGCGCCTGCTGGAATATTGGGCCTCGCGTTACCGTCACGAAACCACGGCTGTTGCTCTAGCCGTTCTGATGCTGGCTCATGGCACACGAATCAGCGAAACCCGCCAAGCCAAGTGGCGGTACTTCGACTTGGTCGGCAAGACCTGGCATATCCCTGCGGCCGACACGAAGACCAAGAGCGCCCACACCCTGCCGCTCACCGCTCAGGTGTGCGCGTTCCTGACCCGCTACCGCGCGAGCCAGGTCGCAAGGGGTAACGACGGTGGCTACCTCTTCCCAGGCATCCACGGGCAGCCGCTGGGCAAGACGCCAGCACAGTTAGCCTTTGCTGCGCTGGCGGGAGAGGAATGGACCAGCCACGACCTGCGAAAAACCGCGCGCACGGCCTGGGCTGACTTGGGCGTCGATTACCTGATTGGTGAACTGCTGCTGAACCATGCACTGAAGGCGCTGGACGTGACCTACATCCACACCACGGCCGAGACACAGAAACGCCAGGCCCTGGAGCACTGGCATGCCTGGCTCGATGAGCGCGGCTTTACCGCTCTGCACAGCCCAACGGGCACGGCTGACGCCAGGACATAAGCAAGATCGGCCAACCCCAGCCCCTACCGCTCAGGTCAACTGCGGCGGGGCTGGGCACCGGCTTGGGAATTGATTACAGGGGAGTAGACCATAGGCTTGGGATACCCCCGTCGCTTCCGGCATCACTCCCGTGGTGCATCACGCTTAACTGGCTCGGTGGTCACTCCACAATACCTTGCCCAAGCACGAAACTTGACACCGGCTCCTCTCATCGTGCCTGGGGCCCAAGGCAAGCCATAAGCATCACGCAGTACCTTCCCGACAATCTCAGGCCTTACGCTCGGCTCAGCTTCAATAAGTGCAAGGGCGTTTTTTCCTCCCGGCACATTTGAAAGCAGCTCATAAAGTAATGCAGCCGCCGGGGGCGCCGATACGAACGCTTCTATGGCTTGATTTGAGTTTGTAGAGCACTCCCCATCTGCGTCCAGAACGCCTAGCACGTAGAGGTCGTTATGAGCCTTCTGCTTTCCTGAGGCACTCATATTAGGCGTAACGCCATGAATTTTTGCGCGTAGGTATTCCATCACTGGCTCTGGGCCAGATTGCGGAAAGGTTTTACGTAGGCGCTCGCCGGTGCTCAACAATGTTGCATTCCGCGCCGAGATAGATGGGGCGCAGAGCATATGGCCGCGCAGCTGTACTAGCCCGGAGTAATCGAGCCAAGACCCGAAGGAAATCGCATAAATACGCCATGTGTGAGGTGTCGCCTCGACGGCGGGAAATAAGTACGGCATCTCAGCAGCAAGTGTATCAAGCGATACTTCATGCGATGTTGACGCGTTCAAGAGAGACTGCAATTTGGCAAACACCGTATGCCGCCGTAATGAACGCCCAACACGCTCCCGGATTTGGCCCTCCGTAGGAGTTCCAAACCGAAATTGCTCAGATAGCAGAAGGCTTCCTGACTTGGGAACGAGAACACCCAGTTGCCGAAGGTCGCGGGCGGAGTTGAAGACAACATGCTGAGACGTAGACATGGTGCGGGCAGCGTCAGACACACTAATTTCTCCGCCAGCCTTGATAATTAGTTGAAGGAGCTTTGAGGTTGATGCTGCTCTCTGCCGAAGGATGTACGTGTCTTCTACAGCCACCTTGTTGGTCAGGAGAAACTCTCGAAAAGTGTCCCAATAGACGTCAATTCGCTCTCCAACTCGAACAATTAACCTCTGATCAACCAACGACTGCATGACAACAGGATTTACGCGCTCAACTATTTCCGTCACCAGAACGGGCGCCTCTCTAGCGATTGCTTTTAGGGCTTCGACCTCCGTTGCTTCCAGCGCAGCTAAATCCTGCTCAAAAAGCCCCTCAATGTTGAGCGACTCCGCCAGTAAGGTTTCCTCTTTTGTGCCTGCTTGAAGCTGCTTCAGGATGTGGCTCGCAAGCTTCTTGAGAAGCCACGGAAGCCCCTGTGAGTACTCCCGCAACCGCTGTTTTAAGTCAGCTGACAGGGACGTTCCGGCTGCTTTTGCCAAACGCCCAAGGAGAGTACCAACTTCACGAGGTCCAAACGGTTCAACGCTTAGAACCGAAGACGCTCCCCGGATTTCATCGCGCAAACGGTAGGGGTAATTTTCGATCAGGCCAACGAGGTCTGTTTTCCAAGAGAAGCCGATTAGTATGGCCACGGGAATCTCTCGAACCGCAAGCGCTAAGTCTCGAAACTCCTGCGTAAGACGGGCATCACGGAAAACGTTTTCGAACTGGTCGAAGAAAATTAACAATGGCGCTGTCTTGCGCCAGGTAGAGGTCTGAAGCGTCCGAAGGGCACTCTGGAGAGACGCAAAGGATGCATCCGCCGGGAGTGCTATCCGCCCCTTACTTTCTGCATCTGTCATGGCCTTTCGTAGCGCAGCTGCTACATAAGATGAGGCGGTAGCGGTTCGGGTATCAAAGACAATCGCTGTTCCCCCGCCTGCCTCAACTTGATCAGCAATTCGTAGTGCAAGAGAGCTTTTACCCCAGCCCGACTGAGCATTTAGAACGATTACCCTACCTTGATTGCCAGCATCCGATGATATCTGTTTCACCCTAGCAAGAAGATCTTCCCGGCCAACAAAAAATGCAGGAGCAGCAGGGAATTGGTATTCAAAGTCAGCACCACTACCCACCACAGTAACCAGGGTCTGAGCCTCAGTAGGTAACGGGAGATTTTGAGTCGCTGTAGGTGTAGCCATATCCTGAACAGGAAGCCCACTGGCGTAATCTGTCGCGGCCAGCAAGGCCAAGTCAGCTTCGATTATGCGTCCGCTGTTTCGACGCACAACTACTCGGACTGGCAGACGTGTGTCTTTATCCAATTGCTTTGCAATTGCAGCAACGCCATCAGAGGTAAGCAGGATGCCATGATCCGAAAATAAAGCGCCGTCATGCGTTGAGACCGGCTGGACCCAGCCTTTCTGCTGGACTAACCCATATATTTGATAGGCCGTGACAAGCTTAAACCTCTTATCGCCTGCCTCTAGCTTTCGCGCGAACTCGTGCCCATCGGCGGTAAGGCCAGGCACGACCACGAACCAACCGTGCATTGAAGCGTTATCCAGACGCTCAGCACCGAGCTTCCCATAAAAATTGCTAAGGGCTGAGAGAGGAAGAGCAGAGCTGTACGCCTTACACTCCGCTATCGCGGACTCTTGAGTCAGAGTGAAGTTTGTTGTGATGTCGACTTCATACCCACTCTGGCGCACATTCAAGGAGCTTTTTGTAGGCGCAGTACATCCGAACGCTTCAAACAGCCGCGCAATAAATTTCTCAAACAAGTGGCCACGTGCGGTTGCTTGAGCACTGGGGCTTTCACCATTAGCGATGATGACAAGCTGCGGGGCCGTGATATCCAGTGATGATAGGCTCTCAGTCATTTTTCCATGTTCACGCAGAAGGTCATTGAGAGCTGAGAGTGTATCGATAAACAGCCCACCACCTACAGCTGACTTGTGGCCAGCAAGAGTGATCAAGGACTCCACCGCTCGTGAGTTGCTACTTTACGAACTAGCTATCTACCAAGACTGGGTCCCTCTAGGCCCGGATTCATACCTGACGGTCGACAGGCCCGCCCGGTTCGCGGATTTTCCGGCCCGACGAAATCGGTGCCCTTTGTCCACCTTTTTTGGCCAGAAAACAGGTAAACCGAGGGCCTAATGCATTGTTTTTCCTAGTGCCCGCCACCTCAAGAAAAGGTGGCAAGGTGGACATGGCAATGCACCTAAGCGCTTGGCTAGGCCCCCACAACCTGCACGGCTACTGGCCCCGGTAAGCCAGTGGGAAGGGGGGGGAGCCAAATCCCTGGCACCTCATAAGCCCAACACCGAACGCCTAGTCGTTTTTACACACCCGCGAAATAAAAAATTCCAGTTAGCCCGTTACCAACCAGGCGCTAGCAGGCTCCAGCAAGCGGCTTTCTGTATCCCAACCTGTATCCCAGCCAATTCTTGAAAACAGATATCTCTTTAAAATCAACACCTTGAATATCAGGTTCAAACGACCCCGGCCCACAAGCACAAACCCCTGATAATCCTAGAGATTTTCAGGGGTTTTTGCTTTCTGCGGTACGCGAGTGTCCCGAAAGTGTCACAACTGATAGCAGGCTGAGCTTCACCGCTTCTGCCAAATGCTCCGGAGCGAGGTGGGCATAGCGCATAGTCATCGCCAAGCTGGTGGCCCAGGATTTTCTGTAACGTCAGGATGTTCCCGCCCTTTTGCATGAAGTGACTGGCGAACGTGTGGCGTAGCGCGTGGCTGGCCTGCCCCTTCGGCAGTACGATTCCCGACCGGGCCAACGCTCGACGGAATGACGTGATGGCTCCGGTAAACGGTCCGTAACGTTTCCAGGGATCGCGAATCAGCGCCTCCAGATCGGGCGAAATAGGCACCGTCCTAACCCGGCTGGATTTGGTCTTGCTATAGGTGACAGAACCGCCCCGCAGCCGCGCAGGAGTGAGCCCTTCCGCCTCTGACCACCTGGCGCCAGTAGCGAGGCAAAGCAGCACGATGGGTTCGACGTGCGGGTTGTCACAGCCCTGGCGGATAGCATCGAGCAACGTCAGGACCTGCTCATCAGTCAGCCAGGACAGTTCGCTTTCTCCAATGCGGTAGGGCTCACGGCCAGATCACCCCCAGCCTGAACCTCGCTACCGTACTGAGTGGTGCTTGTCTTGCTCCAAAAGTGACGTTTGTCCTTACGCATCATGCCGTCATCCGCTTCCGCAGAAGCGATGACCACGTCATTGCCTGCACTCAGATCTACGCGCCCTCCGGCGGTTAATGAGCTGCCGATGTTCTGGATGTCGCGTCCGGCGGAAAGCGTAAGGTCATTAGCGGCCTCGATACGTGCGCCGCTATCGACCACGCTGGTGAGCTGACCGAAATCTTTCCCGGTGCGGTTCTGCTGAGTAATCGTTCTTTCGTTGCTGACATCGCCCGTGCGCGCGATGGCAGAGACGTTCTTGCCGTTAATAATCCCGCCCTGGGCGTTGCGGATACTCTCGGTCGCAAGCAGCGAAATTCGCTCGTTGGCCTGCATGAGCCCGGCGTTGGAAAGGTTGGTAGCCGTAGCCGTCAGCTTATTGGTGGCTCGCAAGGTGCAGCTGTTGGTGAGGTCGCTGCCGGAGATCAGGGCGACGTCCTGCCCCTGGATCAGCGCGCCGCAGGGAGCCAGCCGATTATAGGTGAGCACCCTTGGTGCTCTGGACAGGCTGCGCCAGGCCGCTCAGCAGAGGGCTGTGGCCAGCCGCTGATCAGGTCAGCCCGGGCAGATTCCCTGCACCCGAGCACGCCACTCGGAGAAACGCAGACTGACAAAAGCCAGCAGCAGAAACAGCAACGAAGCCAGCAACAGGCCGGTGTAGCCGACGACGGGATAGAGCCGCCCTGCGACCGCCGAGCCGGTGCCGATACCGGCGAACATGAACGATGCAGTCAGAGCCAGGGCGATGCCGCGTTGTTCGGGCATCAGCTCGACGATGCGCCGCTGCTGCGACGGCCAGACGATATCGGTGGCCAGTGCCCAGATCACCAGGGCCAGCAACAGCGCGCCAAGCAGCCTTGGCATCGCTGCAAGGCCCAGCAGATCCAGCGCCAGCAGGCCGATGCCGATCAGCAGCAAACGCTCGGCACTGACCCGCGGCGCCAGGCGCGTGACCAGCAGATTGCCCAGTACGCCGGCCACGCCCAACACGGTCAGCGCCAGGGTGATGTCGCCGGCGCTGCCGTGAAAATCGTTGCCGATGATCGGCGCCAGAAAGGCATAGGTGGTGAACACGCCCGTGGTGACGAAGAACACCACCAGAAAGGCGCTCAGCGAGGTGGCGCCGGTCAGCAGTGCGAGCACGTTGGCCGGTACGGTGCGCTGACCCGCCACGCGATCCGGCACCCACACGAAGATCAGCGCTGCAATGACCAGACCACTGGCACCGATCCCGAAGAACAGGCTGCGCGCTCCTAACTCGTGGGCGATCCAGGCACTGATCGGCATGCCGGCCAGCCCCGCGACACTCAGCCCGAGCAGCACGATGGCGATGGCGCCGCCTTGGTGCTCCCGCGCCACCAGATTGGAGCCCAGGGCGCCAAGCACCGGACCAATGAATCCCGCACCCAGCCCCATCAGCACCCGCGACGCCAGCAGGGTCCGGTAATCCGGCGCTGCGGCGAACAGCAACGCCGCTGCGCCGAACACCGACAGCCCCAACAATACCTGGGAGCGCCGGCGCAGATGGCCCAGGGTCATCTGCAACAGCGGCGCGGCGAGCGCGAAGGTGACCCCGAACACGGTAATCAGCAAGGCGCTTTGTGCGTTGCTCAAGGCCCAGGCGGCGGAGATCGCCTCCAGGCTGCCGACCACCGACAGGGCACCGACCGCCTGGACGAAATAGGCCAGACTGAGCAGGCGCAGAGCGAGGCGATCCGGTGCAGAAATGGAGCTGTGCATGAGGTTCTCCAGAGGTGCACGAGAACGCCCGATCTCGTGATGAGGTCGGGCGCCGGGCTCAGCCAACGGGGATGGGGTTGTCGATGATCGACTGGTTGAACTGGTTCACCAGTGCGTGCTCGTTCGGCCCGACATTGGCGCGCAGTGCCGTGATGCCGTCGACGATCACCTCGGTGGTCGCCGTCTCCAGCTTGGCCAGGGTCTCGGCGATGAAGGCGTCCAGCGGCATCGCGCGCGGGTCGCCGCTCTTGTGGATCAGGTCGGTGTCGACCCAGGGCGGCGCGATCTCCAGCACCTTGACGCTTGTGTCACGCAGCATGAAGCGCTGCGACAGGGTGTAGGAGTGAATGGCCGCCTTGGTCGCCGAGTACAGCGCGGTCACCGCAATCGGGATGAACGCCAGCACCGAGCTGTTGTTGATGATCGTGGCATCCGGCTGGCGTTTGAGGTGCTCGACGAAGGCCGCGCTGACACGCACCGGGCCGAGCAGGTTGGTGGTCACCAGGCCGACTGCCTGCGCGTCGTCGAGGTCGCCCGAAGCGGCGTTGTCGAACGGCATGATGCCGGCGTTGTTGATCACCACGTTGAGATCGGGATGGCGCGCGATCACCTGCTGCGCCACCTGCTTGATCTGCTGCGCATCGTTGATGTCCAGCACCACGGTGTCGATGCCGGGGTTGGCGCGGGCGATCTCGTCGAGCAGCGCCTGACGGCGGCCGGCGATGATCACCTTGTTGCCGCGTTGATGGAAGGCTTCGGCCAGCCCACGACCGATGCCCGAGGTGCCGCCGGTGATGAAGATGGTATTGCCGCTGAGTTTCATGGTGCTGCTCCTGTCATGTGAGGGTCGATCAACGCTGTGCGCTGTAGCGCGGCGCGGGTTGGTTGCTGGAAAGCTGGTTGAACATGGCCTTGCGCGCCGCCTCGTAGGCCTGCCACTGGCTGGCATCGTGCAGCGAGGGAATGGAGATCAGTTCGCCGTGATCGAAGTCGATCAGCGCGGCATCGACCAGGACACTGGCCGGCATCACGATGGCCGGGTCGAGGTGTTCCAGCGGCAGGCCGCCGTTGTCCCAGAACTCGGTGGCGGTCGCCCCGGGCAGCACCGCCTGGATGCGCACGCCCTTGTCGGCCAGCTCGTGATGCAGCGACTGGCTGAACGCGGTGACGAAGGCCTTGCTGCCGCCGTATACGCCGTTGAGCACTTCCGGGGCGATACTGACGATGGACGAGATGTTGATGATGGCGCCGTTGCCGCGCTCGACGAAGCCGGGGATGGCCGCATAGCTCAGGCGCATCAGGGCGGTCACGTTGAGGTCGATCATGCGGGTCATCAGGCCGACATCGCTGTCGAGCAGCGGCGTGTGGGTGCCGATACCGGCGTTGTTGACCAGTAGGGTGATGCTCGCGTCCTGCTTGAGCTTGGCCTCGACGGTGGCCAGGCTTGCAGCGTCGCCCAGGTCGGCCTGCAGCACCTCGACCACGCGCTGGGTGTCGTCGGTGATGCGGCGGGCCAGGTCGTTCAGGCGGTCACGGTTGCGGGCGACCAGGATCAGGTCGTAGCCGCGGCGGGCCAGGCGCTCGGCGTAGAGGGCGCCGATACCCGAGGATGCGCCAGTGATCAGTGCGGTGCCTTTCGTTGCGGTGTTCATGGTGTGTCTCCAAGTGCAGTGGGCTTGGGACACATCATGGTGAGAATTGGAAAAGTCCGAAATGACGTATATAGTCGTGTTTTAGGACATGCCTGTAAGAGACTCACCATGCACAGAATCGGCTATCTGCTCTCCGACGACTTTCAGGTGCTGTCGCTCGCCACCCAGACCGTCTTCGAGTACGCCAACATCGTGGCCGAGACGCCGTTCTATTCCATCGAGTTCTTTTCCATCGCCGGCGGTATCGTGCGTTCCTCCCTGGGCCTGGGCATCGAAACCCGGGCGCTGAGCAATCCCGGCTTGGCGGACTCCTGGATGATCGCCGGGGTCAACACACCTCTGGAAACGCTGCCCAGCGAGGCCACCCTGGCGTTCGTACACCAGGCCGGGCAGCAGGCGCGCCGCGTCGCGGGGATCTGTACCGGGGGCTTCGTGCTGGCCCAGGCCGGCCTGCTCGATGGCCGTCGCGCGACTACCCACTGGGCTTATGGCGCGGCACTGCAGCGTCTGTATCCACAGATCAGCGTCGAGGACGACCGCATCTTCATCATCGATGGCAATGTCTGGACGTCTGCCGGCATGACCGCCGGGCTGGACCTGGCGCTCGGCATGGTGGAGAAGGACCTCGGTCCGGACGTCGCGCGCTCGGTAGCGCACAAACTGGTCATGCACCAGCGTCGTTCGGGCGGGCAGTCACAGCACTCGGAGCTGCTCACCCTCGCCCCTAAGTCCGACCGTATCCAGAACGCGCTGAACTATGCCCGGCAGAACCTGCACAAGCCGCTCAGCGTTGAGGAACTGGCCGAAGCCGTGCACCTCAGCCCGCGTCAGTTCACCCGTGTGTTCACCGCTGAGACCGGACAATCCCCGGCCAAGGCCATCGAACGCCTGCGCCTGGAGGCCGCGCGGGTGATGATCGAACAGAGTCGCCATTCGCTGGACGTGATCGCCAAGGAAACCGGCTTCCGCGATCGCCGCCACATGCGCGAGGTGTTCATTCGCGGCTTTGGCGTTCCTCCTCAGGCAATACGCCGAGACGTGCGCAGCGTGAGCATTTGATCTGCTGCCTGAGGGTGGTCGCCCGGCATATCCGTTGATGGCGATGCTACGTGTGCACCTGATGCAGAACTGGTTCGGCTACAGCGATCCCGCGATGGAGGACGCGTTGTACGAGACCACCATCCTGCGCCAGTTTGCCGTGTTGAGCCTGGAGCGCATTCCCGACGAAACCACCATCCTCAACTTCCGCCGCCTACTTGAGAAACATGAGTTGGCGGCCGGTGTCTGAACGAGCCCCGCGAAACACCGGACAGCGTTTCCCCCTTACCAGGGATAGGCAAACGGTCGTGTTTATGACTACCAGCAAAGAGAGACATATCGAAGTGCTCGGTCAAGAGCGCGTCGCCGTTGGAGCGTCGAGGTACACAGCTTGGTGGAGCGAGCACCTTCAGGCAGCAGTGACAGGCAACTTATGCTGTTTACTCTGTCGAAGCTGTGGATGGCCCGCCGATTTACTGACAAATGCAGGAGAGGCGGGTCTGTAGGGAGGGAAATGGCCGGCGCGAGATGCCCGCTCCGGCCGAAAGCACCAAAATGGGCGAGCCACCTTGTCGATTTTGACCCGGCGCCCGCTTTCAAAATCGTCTGAAGTTGGCCGGAAAGGTCACTTCAGACGATCCCCAAATGCATCTATTAATAACCCACCGGCAATACAACTTCTTTAAGCGCAGGTAGGAAACGGACTTTAACGCCTTCATGTTCTGCTATGCCGTTGATCCTAGACATGCTCACTTTCATGTTATCCAGAAAAGGCGGCATGGGAACAAGAGGCTCACGCAGTGACAACGTGAAGTCATCCCAATGCACGGGCAAGACAAGCTTTGCCCCTGTCTGTCTAACAGTCTCACGCCAATACGACTCGGTGAACTCCTTCGTCTGCTTACCCAACATACCTATACCCAGGATCACAATATTTGCTTTTACATCATCAAACGTATGGGGAGTGAAGTTAGCACTGGGTACAATGAGAATTCTCCCGAGGGGATGCTCGATATAAAATGAGAAGTTCTCAGCCATATGGTAATCAGCCAATTTTGCCGGTGTCTGCACTGGTTTGGTAATGAAGCCAGGATTGATGGGGTGAGGAGAGTGGGGGGTTTCGTAGGCAGTGATCTTAAATTGGCCAATCTCTACTGGCGCACGTGCGTGCAGCAACCGTAACTGGTTTTCCGGCGTGCCTTGCCCTCTAGCAATATTTAATGTCGACTCGGATCCGATGACGACAGCGCCGGTTTTCATCGCAACTACGCCCGAGTCCATAGCATGGTCATGATGCGAGTGTGCTACGAAAATCGCATCAATCTTCGGAGGTGCGTGTTCAAGCGCAAAATCGATCTCCCCGACATCCGGTGCCAGAGAGGTCAGCAACCGAGGGAACGACGGCCGCGAGAAGAACCCGTCGATCATGATTGTGTTGATTCCGTCTGTCAGCGACAACGTAGAGGTGCCGAAGAACACAGCCCGCAATCCAGGCTTGTCTGCTGTATTTGAATTGTAGGTAACCCCAGCGGAGCTAAAATCAACATCGGGCCTATACTTCAAACTGAAAAGCACAGCAAGCATGCCTGCGATCAGCAGGACGGCAATCCATAAAATTATTTTTGTTCGTTTCGTCATGATCATTCCTTTCGTCCTATCCCAAATCGGGAGAGCTTTACCCGGAGCTTACGATTTATAGGGGATTAGCAGCCAATAGTTTATCCAGATGCAGCCATTGAATATACCTATAGCCCCTTCAAAGCATTCACGCCAGCGCCGGAAGAGCAATAAAATGACCTGAACTAATGCTGGGATGACTGCGGTACGCAGGAAGATCGCCAACATGGTAAAGGGGCACTACTCAGCAGCCGTCACTCAGCCAAAGTTAAGTCTTAAAGGCGCCGAGAAGTGCCGATGCTTAATAAGAATAGAACATTCACTCCGCTAGTTGGCCAAGCAACTGCCCTCTCACATTGCCACGCTCCCACTCTTCACGAATCACTTCGAGCAAAGCCTGTCGCACTACTCGAACTACCTGTGATTGCGGTACACCTCGGGCTGTGCTGATGTAGACTGTGCGGCTGAAACGAGGCTCTATCTGTGTTGCCTTGATGGCCCCATGGGTGATGTCGTCCCGGATGGCTCCCCAAGGTTGCAAGGCATGCGCGACCCCTGACAATACAGCCTGTCGAAACACGGTCATCGAGTTGGCGTAAATCCGACCCGGCGCTCCATTGCTGTCTTGCTCAGTTCTACGATCAAGGTCCGCGGCTAGCGCGCTGTATACCTCGTCAAGCTGCGAAGGCCCCGGCAGGATCATGGGGAGTTTCCAAGCATCCATCCAAGAAATGCTCTCGCCGGAAGGAGCATGTTCAGGATGGGACGCTAAAAACAGTTCTTCTTTGAATACAGGCTCCGAGTCGAGGAGCGCTGCGTTCTCACCACTTACCAACATACCCAAATCACGACGACCGCTGGCAATTCCCTCCAGTGCATCGCTGCTGGTGTTGTCGAACAGTTCCACTTCAATGCTGGGATAGCGTTGACGCAGCTTGACCAGCAGGGGCAGGCCGAACTGAACTGCTTGCGTACTGACGAGTGTCAGTTTGATTGTTCCCTTGATGCAGTTCTGCGCTTCGTTGATCAAACCGGGTAGGTCGTCGATCTGCCGTAATATCTGTTGCGCCTGCCGATAAAAGGCCTCTCCTTCGACGGTGATAGACACACCGGACGGGATACGGGTAAACAAAAATTTGCCCACCTCCCGCTCCAGCTGTGTCATCTGCTGGCTGAGCGACGGCTGGGAAATGTGGAGCACTTGCGAGGCGCGGGTCATGCTACCCATGTCGGCGATCTTCACGAAGTAACGTAGTTGCCTCAACTCCATCTCAGTTTCTCCTGAACAAATCGATCATTATTTCCAGGGCAATGGATGACCCTGGTTTCCTAGGTGACAGCCGTTTTGCCCGCAAAACAGATATGAAGCACGTGCCGCACATTCGACGCAAATGACTGGCCAGTTCGAATAATACTTGGTGTGCAACGCTGCCACGCTCAGTCTTGCCTAGGGATGGCCTGAAGTAGCCCTGTGCTACCTGCCGACTTCTTCCTTCGCCGATTTTGAAAGCGGCCACCAGGTCAAAATCGACCGGATGGCTCACGCAATTCCGTACTTTCAGCCGACGCTAGCACCTCGCGCCGGCCATTTCCCGCATTAAAGGCGCACCTCGCCTGTATTCGTCAGTAAATGTCGGCGGCCATCCACAGGTTCGACAGCGCAAACAGCTCAAGCATCTGCGATGTATCCATCGCCACGCCTCGGAAACGACCTTGGTGTAGCCAAACTGGCGCCTCATCACGAGGAACGGGTGCTCGACCCTGGCTCACCCGCGCGCCTTGGCTTTCTCGATCTTGCGCTTGGCGTTGTACAGCGCGCTGCGCTTATTTAACTTCTTGTAAGTGCTGCTGCGGGCCGCAACCTGCCAGACGACTTCACGACCTTCATGTTCGCGGTGCTTCCCGACGCCCGTGTAGCTTGCGTCTGCGCCGACCATATTCTTTGCCGTGCAGCATATTATCGACTTGGGTGATATCCGCCACATTGGCTGCCGTGACCACCACGCTGTGTACCAAACCTGATTCCTCCTCGACACCAATGCGTGCCTTGGCGCCGAAGTAATATGGGTCGCCCTGCTTCGTCTGGCGCATCTTCGGGTCGCGTTTGCCAGCGGACTCGGCGTCGAGAAAAGTTATCTGCTCCATCGGAAACTCGGCGAGCGGAGTTCGGGTACTTGCTAGCATCAGGAAGCCTTCTTCCAGGTTTCCTTAGTGGCGTCTGAGCATAAAATCTACGCACTTAAGCGGGCAGTATCATTGCTGAAACCATCAGCTGATACTGTTTTCAACTTGCAGCGGAAGGATCGGCAGGCCGTTAATCAATTGCACGCCCACCGAAGGGAGATTCAATCTGTTGCGGGAATAATGGAAATCTTGCCGTTCTTTTCAACGATGGCGAACTTGATCTGTCCCAGGTGTTCCAGGCCCTGTTTTTCACGGGCTGCCTCGAGGATGTCGTCCACCCGCATGTGCATAGCGCGTAAACGCCCCTCCAGCGCAACTCCGTGCTCCACTACAATGGTGGGCGAGCCCTCCATCCAGAGATCGAATTTCGGCCAACGCCATTTTATTCGAGCTAACACTACATCGATGGCTACCAAGGTGATGATTACTGACGCAGCGTTGGTTAAGGAGAAGTCATCGCCCAGCAACGCTTGCTGAGTAGCTTCGCTGATGATCAACAGCAGGACCAGGTCGAAGAGGGTCAACTCGGCCAACGACCGTCTTCCCGCGAATTTGAAGATAAGTAACAGCACAAGGTATATGCCGCCCGCGCGCAACACTGAGTCCATGATCGCCTCGGCAAGTCAAGGATAGATAAACTGGCTGAGGCGAACACTGCCTGCGCCGCCGTGAATCAGCGAGCGATAGCGCCCCAGCCCATCGGCACGGACGGCCAGGTGCACACGAGCATGGCCACCGGCGTCGGCGATCAGTTGAAGCTGCATACCGGTATTGCCGAACGTGGCGGCACGCTGCACAGGTGGCGTGATGCTCTCCACTGTCAGGCCGTCCAGCAGTTCACCCTCGATGGCGATTGGAAGCGTCGCCCCCGGCTGGCCCTGCACATCAATCACCAGTACCGAGGTGGCTCCATTACGCAAAAAGCGTTCGTAATGAACGCTGAGTTGTCCCTCTACGCTGCGGACTTGATGGGTGCTGAGCAGTCCTTTGGAGAACAATCCCGCTAAGGTCAGTAGCACCATCAACAACATCCACCACACACCCAAGCGTTCGACTAACCACATGCGCTGCTGTACAGGCATGTTCTCCTGCACTGGTCTGCTACGACTTATGGCCTCTTGCTGGGTCAGTTTCGAGCACCACAAGGTATGCTCCTCCTATCTGCGCGTTTGTAAAAAATTGACCGGAAGGAGCGAGTAGAGGTTCAAGACATCGCGACGTTCAACGGCAAGGGCCGCAGCAACAGGCTGCGTCTGGCCATTGCGGCCTGCACCTACGCCCGTTCCGGCTGATTGCTAGGCGCTCTTCGCAGGGTTAGCAATCGGCTCGACATCATTCGCGAACTAGCCTCCGAAGGGTCTCCCAAGAAATGAGCTTCGTCCGCGAGGTCCCGTCCAAGGTGGTGTCCATGGCCGACGGCCTGGTCGTGGAAAGCGGTTCGCCGCAACAGATATTTTCGATACCCGCAGGAGCCGCGTGCGCGCGACTTCGTCGGCAAGACCCTTCGTCACTGATCCCTCTTTCAGGTAGCCCCGCGTGAATCAGAGTCCGCTCGTCAGCCAACTGCGCAACAGCGTCGACCAGCACTTCCAGGACGAGGTCGAGTTCCTCGCCGACTTGGTCCGACGCCCTTCCGACAACCCCGCCGGCGACTGCGCCGGGCATGCCGAACTCACTGCGCGGGCCCTCCAAGCACTCGGCTTCGACGTCGAGCGGCACGCGGTTCCGCAGGCCGAGGTGCATGCCGCCGGCATGCTCAGCGTGACCAACCTGGTGATCCGCCAGCGCTTCGGCGACGGCCCGGTGATCGCCCTCAACGCCCACGGCGACGTGGTCCCGCCCGGCGATGGCTGGAGCTGCGACCCGTATGGCGCGCAGATCCGCGACGGCATGCTGTACGGGCGCGGCGCCGCGGTATCGAAGTCGGACTTCGCCACCTACGCCTTCGCCCTGAAGGCGCTGATCGAATCCGGCGCGCCGCTGGCCGGCAGCGTCGAGCTGCACCTGACCTACGACGAGGAAGCCGGCGGCCTGGTCGGTCCGGCGTGGTTGCTGCAACAGGGCATCGTCAAACCCGATTTCGCCATCTGCGCCGGCTTCACCCACTCGATCACCACCGCGCACAACGGCGCGGTGCACCTGGAAGTCAGCGTGCGCGGCAAGTCCGCCCACGCCGCCCGCCCGGACACCGGCCACGACGCCCTGGAAGCGACGAACAAGGTGCTCACCGCGCTCTACGCCTACCGCGACACGCTGAGCCAGACGCGCTCACAGACCCGCGGCATCGAACACCCGACCCTCGTGGTCGGCCTGATCGAGGGCGGGATCAACACCAACGTCGTGCCCGACCGGGTCACCCTGCGCCTGGACCGCCGGGTGATTCCCGAGGAGACCCCGCAAGCCGTGCTCGCCGAGGTGAAGGCGCTGATCGCCGCCAGCGTGGCCGGGCTGCCGGGCATCAGCGTCGAGATCAAGGAAATCCTGGTGACCACGCCGCTGTACGAGATCGACGGTGCGGATCGCCTCGCCCAGGCCCTCCAGCAGGCCTCCGAACTGACCCTCGGCCACTCGATTCCCACTGAGGGCGTACCGCTCTACACCGATGCGCGGCTGTACTGCGAGGCGGGCATTCCCACAGTGATCTACGGCGCTGGCCCGCGCACGCTGCTGGAAGCCAACGGCCACCGGGCGGACGAGCGTGTATCGCTGGAAGACCTGCGCATCGCCACCCAGACGCTCGCCATCGCCCTCAGCGAGCTGCTCAAGCCGGCGAGCTGACAGGCCCCGCCCGGCAACCCGGATGACGACGGCGGGCTGAATCCGCAACGCCAGGGCGCGGGTACTAACCGCCGTCGCTGATACGCTCGAGGACGAACAGCCACGGGGTCTGCAGGTGGGTGCGCACGGCGGCGCGGGCGGCGTCGGCGTCGCCGGAGAGGTAAGCTTCGAGGATCGCCAGATGCCCGGCGCAACGACGTTGGCCGGATGCGGGCGTAGATGCGACATCTGGACGCTGACGCTCGCCCGACCGTACACTCCTGCGCTGATCCAATGGGCCGGAACAGACGTTACCTCCCATGAACGCACCCGAACGTCCGATGAGCATCCCTGTCAATCGATCGGCACGGCCAATCCCCATCGGGCTTCGCCCCGCCTTCGACGACTATGTCCGCCAGCATTGTCGTTCGTTCCTCGTCGCGATCAATCTGATCGCCGCCGCGGCCTATCTTTCCTATGCCGCCGTCGACGCCGTCATCATCCCGGACGTCGCACTGCTCTCGCTGCTGATGCGCGTGGTCCTGGTCGGCATCGGCCTGTGCAACATCTACCTGCTGTTCCGCTTCGGCCGGAGTGTCCTGCTGATGGACCTGCTGCTGCCGCTGCACACGCTGATCTGCACCGCGGCCTGGTTCGAGTTGCTCAGGCAGAGCGAGTCGCCGGACATCCCGACCTTCATCTATGCCTCGATCGCCTTCATCGTGCTGTGCAACATGGGCGCACGGGTATCCTTCGGCGGTACGCTGGCCTGTTCGCTGGCGATCAGCGCGGTGATCCTGGCCAGCGTCGCGCAGCTGCATCGCGGCGATTCCCGCGCGGCGCTGGTGTTCCTCCTGGTCTATCTGCCGGTGCTCTGCCTGAGCCTGTTCATTAGCTGGACCAGCACGCGCAGCGTTCGCCAGGCGTTTCTCGCCGATGTCGAGGTGCGTCGCCAGCAGGCGGAACTGTCCACCTTAAACCAGTGCCTGGAGGAGCTCGCCGCCACCGACGCCCTCACCTGCGTTGGCAACCGCCGCGCCTTCGACCAGCGCCTGGCGGAAAGCTGGACGATGTTGCAGGCGCATGGTCGCGGCTTCGCCCTGTTGCTGGTCGACATCGACTACTTCAAGGCTTTCAACGACCACTTCGGCCACCAGGCCGGCGACCAATGCCTGCAGGAAGTCGCCCGCAGCATGGTCGAGACCCTGCGCCACGGCCAGGCGCAGACCTTCCGCTACGGCGGCGAGGAGTTCGCCATCCTGTTGCAGGTGAGCGACGCGGAGGAATTGCGCAGCATTGCCGGACGGCTGGTCGATGAGGTCGCCGCGCTGGACATTGCCCATCCGCATCGCCCCGACACCCAGGAACGCCTGACCATCAGCGTCGGCGTGGCATTGTCCCACGACGCGGGCGTGCAAAGCCCGGAGGATCTGCTGGCGCGCTGCGACCAGCTGCTCTACCGCGCCAAGCAGCAGGGCCGCAACCGCATGTGCCTGAGCGAATCGGTCGAGGCCTGAAGCACCGAGCCAGGTTCACGCAGCTAGGCGCGCCGTCGCCGCCACTCGTCGACCACCTCGCCCATGGTCTTCGTCGCGCCATCGCGTATCCAGGCCATGAAGGCCCGGTCGAAACGAAAATCCTCCCCGCACTGCGCGCGCATGAAGCGCCGCACGTTCTGCGTGTTCCGGTAGCTCGCGTCCACCGGCGTGTCACTGTCGATGGGGTCGGCGTGCCAATCGAATGCCATGTGTTTCCTCCGTTGCGCCAGGCTCAGCCCAGATCCAGGCGTTTCAGTCGCGAGGCCAACGTGGTCGGCTTGAGGCCGAGCAGTTCGGCGGCGCCGTTCTTGCCGAACAGCTTGCCACCTGCTGCCCGCAGCGCCGCCTTCAGGTTGTCGCGTTCGAGCTGGCGCAACTGGGCGTCGGTGAGGATGCCGGTCGGCACCGCCGGACTTTCCGGCTCGGCCACCACAGTGCGTACCGCCGCAACGGCCGGCAGGTCGATGCGCAGGTCGAGGCCTTCGCTGGTGATCAGCGCCCGCTCGATGACGTTCTGCAATTCGCGGATGTTGCCCGGCCAGGCATAGGCCTGGAGCCGCTCGATGTCGGACTTGCGCAGGCGCCGGCCAGGCATGTTCAGGCGCTGACCGACCTGTTTGAGGAAGTGCGCGGCCAGCTGCGGAATGTCCATCGGCCGCTCGCGCAACGCCGGCGAATGGATCGGGAACACGTTGAGGCGGAAGTACAGGTCCTCGCGAAAGCGCTTGGCCTCGGCCTCGGCGCGCAGGTCGCGATTGGTGGCGGCGACGATGCGCACGTCCACGCGCCGCGTGCGCTCCTCGCCGACCCGCTCGAACTGCCCCTCCTGCAACACGCGCAGCAGCTTGCTCTGCAGCTCCAGCGGAATCTCGCCGATCTCGTCGAGGAACAGCGTGCCGCCGTCGGCCAGCTCGAAACGCCCGACGCGGTCGCGCAGCGCACCGGTGAAGGCGCCGCGCACGTGACCGAAGAATTCGCTCTCGAACAGCTCGGCCGGGATCGCCGCGCAGTTCACCCGGATCAGCGGGTTCTGCGCGCGGCGGCTGGCCTGGTGGATGGCCCGCGCGATCAGCTCCTTGCCGGTGCCGGACTCGCCGTGGATCAGTACGCTGGCGTCGGTCGGCGCGACAACGTCGATCTGCTTGACGATCTTCAGGATCGGCTCGCTCTGACCGACGATCTCCCGGTAGTTGTGCTCGATGTGAATCTCTTCCTGGAGGTAGGCGTTCTGCTGCTCCAGACGCTGCTTGAGCTCCTGCAGCTCGGTCAGCGCGGTGTGCAGCTGCGCCTCGGTGCTGCGCCGCTCGGTGATGTCGCGGAACACCACCACCGAGCCGACGATGCGCCCGTCGGCGATCACCGGGGTGCTGGTGAACTCCACCGGGAACATGCTGCCGTCGCGGCGCCAGAAGACTTCCTGGCGACCCTCGTGGATCAACCCGTCGTGCACCGCCTTGTAGATCGGGCAGTCCTCCACCGGGTAGTGGCTGCCGTCGGCGTGGCTGTGATGGTGGATGCGATGGATGTTCTTGCCGATCATCTCGCTCGGCTCCCAGCCGAGCATGCGCGCCGCCGCCGGGTTGACGAAGGTGGCCAGGCCCTCGCTGTCGATGCTGTAGATGCCGTCGCCCACCGCGCTGAGCAGCAACTGGTTGTCGCGCTCGGTTTCCTGGAACAGGTTGAGGATGTTGCGCCACTCGATCAGCCCGCCGCGCATGGTCCGCTCGGTCTGCGCCTGGTCGAGGAAGTAACGCTGCGCGCTGCGTTCGCGCAGCACCAGGATCAGGTACTCGGTGCCCTTGAGCCTGAGGCAGGTGGCGGATACCTCCACCTCGATGCGCTCGCCGCTCTTGCAGGCACAGCTCAGCTCGTCGGTCCAGCCCTTGCCCTCCTCGATCACTGCCTGGGTGAAGACGATCAGGTCGGCGAGCTGGTGGCCGAACAGGCGGGTCACGGTCAGTTCGAGCATTTCCTGGCGCGGATAGCCGAACAGCCTGCAGGCGGCGATGTTGAGGTCGACGAAGCGGTTGGCCACCGGATCGAACTGGACGATGGCTTCGGGGCAATGTTCGAAGACCATGTGCCGCGAGGCGTAGGCCATGTCGGCCCAGCCGGAGAGGTAATCGGGTTCCGCTGCGTTCATCGCTACGAGTCCTCGTGGTCGACGCCTACGAACTCTCGTAGTTATACGAGACTTCGTATTGCGAGGACAGCATCAGAAAGGCCGCAGAAAACCGTATCAGATGGATAAGTAACTGATAGGTAACGATTAGTTTTTATTTCGAGAAAGCTGGCACGCGCTTCGCTCTGCTTCCGTTGCCGCCGCAGTCATCACTGCCGAGCCCACCCATAACGGAGAAACGGACCATGCCAAGCGTAGACATTGCCCAGTATCAGGACGGCGACTTCCTGGTGAATTACGAAGAAAAGGTCTTCGAGGACGTCAAGGCCGAACCGGGCGAGAAGGCCCTGCTGACCTTCCACACCATCGCCTTCGAAGGCTCCATCGGCCTGGTCAACATGCTCCAGGCCAAGCGCCTGCTGCGCAAAGGCTTCGAGACCAAGGTGCTGCTCTACGGACCGGGCGTGCAGCTCGGCGTGCAACGCGGTTTCCCGACCCTCGGCGCCGAAGCCTTCCCGGGCCATCTCGCGGTAAACAACCAGATCAAGGCGTTCATGGCCGAGGGCGGCGAGGTCTACGCCTGCCGCTTCGCCCTTCAGGCGCTCTACGGGCAGACCGAGAAGGCGCTGATCGAGGGCATCCGCCCGATCAACCCGCTGGACGTGATGGACCTGCGCCTGCTGATGCGCCGCGAGGGCGCGCTGATCATCGACACCTGGACGGCCTGAGTCGGCTCGCAAGGCGGAAGATGCCTCGTGCTTCCACTGCTGACAGCACAACAGTGGATGGGGGCGCTACGCCTACGCGGATGCCCAGGACCGTAGGGTGGAAGACGCTTTGTTCTTCCACCACCGGCACCGCAACGGTGGATGGGTGAAACGTCATCCGCCCTACGACTGCTCTCCCCTCTCCGCGTCATTGGAGAGGGAACGTCCATGCCACATTCGCTTCGAGGAGTCCGCCCATGCCCACCCTCCGCGCCGCCGCCGTGCAGCTTTCGCCGGTGCTCTACAGCCGCGAAGGCACCGTCGACAAGGTCTGCCGGCAGATCGAGGCCCTCGGCCGGGAAGGCGTGCAGTTCGCCGTGTTCCCGGAAACGGTGGTGCCCTACTACCCCTATTTTTCCTTCGTCCAGCCGCCTTTCGCGATGGGCAAGCAGCACCTGAAACTGCTCGACGAGTCGGTGCAGGTGCCCTCCGCCGCGACGCTCGCCATCGGAGAGGCCTGCCGCGCGGCCAACATGGTGGTGTCGATCGGCGTCAACGAGCGCGACGGCGGCACGATCTACAACGCGCAGCTGCTGTTCGACGCCGACGGCACGCTGATCCAGCACCGCCGCAAGATCACCCCGACCTACCACGAGCGCATGGTCTGGGGACAGGGCGACGGCTCCGGCCTGCGCGCGGTGGACAGCGCCGCCGGGCGCATCGGCTCGCTGGCCTGCTGGGAGCACTACAACCCGCTGGCGCGCTACGCGCTGATGGCCGACGGCGAACAGATCCACGCGGCGATGTTCCCCGGTTGCCTGGTCGGCGAGATCTTCGCCGAGCAGATCGAGGTGACCATCCGCCACCACGCGCTGGAATCCGGCTGCTTCGTGGTCAACGCCACCGCCTGGCTGGAGCCGGAACAGCAGCAACGGATCATGGCCGACACCGGCTGCGAGCTGGCGCCGATCTCCGGCGGCTGCTTCACCGCCATCGTTTCGCCGGAAGGTCGCCTGCTCGGCGAACCGCTGCGCAGCGGCGAAGGCGTGGTGATCGCCGACCTCGACCTGGGGCTGATCGACAAGCGCAAGCGGATGATGGATTCGGTCGGCCACTACAGCCGCCCGGAACTGCTCAGCCTGCTGATCGACCGCACGCCCACCGCGCACCTGCACGAACGCCCGGCGGCGCTGCCGGCCCGCGCGCTCGAGGAGTTCGACCATGCCAGCCTCTGACCTGATCGCCAGCGACCTCCTCAGCGAACTGCAATGCCACGGCGTGCGCTGGCTCGACGGCAACGCCGGGCTGTCGCGCAAGGGCGGCGCCGGACCGTCCGACCACAAGGCGCTGAGCCTCGGCAAGCACACCGCGATGGTGCCGATGCTCAACCAGGCTTCGCTGGACTCGCCCTACTCGGCGCGGCCCAGCGGCGAACTGGCGCTGATCTTCCGCGATGGCCTGCAGGTCGGCGAAGTGAAGATCCCCGGCGTGCCGAACTTCTATTCGCGTAGCACCGCCGACGGCATTCCCTACTGGAAGATCGCCACCCTGCATAGCCGCGACGTGCTCGCCACCACGGTGCTGCAGCACTGCATCCGCATGAACGAGGCGGCCAGCGCCTGCCAGTTCTGCGCCATCGGCCAGTCGCTGGCCAACGGTAAGACCATCGCCCGCAAGCGCCCGGCGCAGCTCGCCGAGGTGGCGAAGGCGGCGGTCGAGCTGGACGGCGTCAAGCACATGGTGATGACCACCGGCACGCCGCAAACGCCCGATCGCGGCGCGGCGATCCTCTGCGAATCGGCGGCCGCGGTCAGCGCCGCGGTGGACCTGCCGATCCAGGCGCAATGCGAGCCGCCGGACGACGACGCCTGGTTCGCCCGGCTCAAGGACAGCGGCGTGGTATCCCTCGGCATGCACCTGGAAGCGGTCACCGACGCGGTCCGCGCGCGGATCATGCCGGGCAAGGCCGAGGTGCCGCTGAGCCGTTATTTCTCGGCCTTCGAGGCGGCGCTCAAGGTGTTCGGTCACGGCCAGGTGAGCACCTACATCCTCGCCGGGCTGGGCGACTCCGAGGACGAGATCGCCGGCATTTCCGAGCGCCTCGCCGCGCTCGGCGTGTACCCCTTCGTGGTGCCCTTCGTGCCCATCGACGGCACGCCGCTGGCGCAGCACCCGAAACCGGACAACGCCATGCTCCAGCGGCTCTACCCGCGGATCGGCGCCAGCCTGCGCCGCCACGGGCTGCACTCCGAGAAGATCAACGCCGGCTGCGCCAAGTGCGGCGCCTGCTCGGCCCTGAAGAAACACGAGTGAGGAGCACGCCAATGAACGCCTTCGCCCTGGTCGACGACCAGTTCGCCCCGTTCCGTGCCGACGACCTGCTGGTCAAGCCGGCCAGCGAGGCCTGGGAACGCCGCGCCTACTTCGCCCTGCGCCGCGCGGTGTTTTCCGAGGAACAGCAACTGCTCGCCCAGGACCGCGACGCCCACGACTTCCAGGCCATCGCCATCGTCGCCCTGGCGAACAACTGCGCGGTGGCCGACCGGGTGATCGGCGCGGTGCGCATCTACCAGCCCGAGCCGGGCCTCTGGTACGGCGGCCGGCTGTGCGTCGAGCGCGCCTATCGCCGCCACGGGCTGATCGGCACGGCGCTGGTCAACGAGGCAGTCTCGCGCGCCCTCGAACTGGGCTGCACGCGCTTCCTCGCCACCGTGCAACTGGCCAACGAGGCGTACTTCCACGGCCTCCACTGGCAGACCCTGGAGCACCTGGAACTGCTCGGCCAGCCGCACGCGCTGATGCAGGCGGACCTCGGCCGCTACCCGTTCATGCCGCGCCAGGTGTCGCTGCTGCCGCTGAAGGCGCGCCGCCATGACTAACGCCCTGCGTCTGCCGCAGAGCACGCCGCTCGAAGCGCTGCTCGACACCCTGCGCGACACCCCGGCGATGCGCGCCAAGCTGGCCATCCAGCGCCCGGCCCGGCAGCTGGACGCCCCGCTCGCCACGAGCCGCGACGCGCTCTACGCCCTGCCCGGCGACGACACCGCGGCGATCCGCGTCGGCGACCGTTACCAGTTGCTGGCCATCGAGGGCATGCTGCCGGCCTTCGTCGAGGCCGCGCCCTGGTTCGCCGGCTGGTCGGCGGTGATGGCCAACGTCAGCGACATCACCGCCATGGGCGGACGCGCCTGCGCGGTGGTCAACGCCTACTGGCATCACGACGCCGACGCCGCCGGCCAGGTGCTCGCCGGCATCCGCGCCGCCTGCGAGGCCTACGGGCTGATCCTCGCTGGCGGCCACACCAGCCAGGCCGGCGGCAACCCGGCCGCGCTGGCGGTGGCGATCACCGGCATCGCGAAGAAGCTGCTCTCGACCCTGCACGTCGCCCCCGGCCAGGTGCTCGCCATGGCGGTCGACCTCGACGGCCGCTGGCACGCCGACGCGCCTTACTGGAAAGCCTTCGAGAACGTCCCCGGCAAACGCCTGCGCGAGCAGCTGGAAGTCATCCCGCGGCTGGCCGAGGCCGGCCTGCTGCTGGCCGCCAAGGACATCAGCAACGCCGGCCTGCTGGGCACCCTGCTGATGCTGCTGGAGCCCACCGGCTGCGGCGCCGAGCTGGACCTCGACGCCCTGCCGCGCCCGGCCGACGGCGACCTGCAACGCTGGCTGCAGGCGTTTCCCAGCTACGGCTACCTGCTGACCCTGGAGGAAGCCGCCTTCGCCGAAGTGCAGGCCGCCTTTGCCTTCCACGGCCTGACCTGCGCGCGCATCGGCCGGATCGATGCCAGCGCGCGCCTGGTCGTGCTCCAGGACGCCGAGCGCAGCGAATTCTGGAACCTCGCGCAGACGCCCTTCACTGGCCTGCGCTACCCCACCCACACCCCCGCCCAGGAGCACTGACATGCCCGCCGTCAACTTTCGCGTGCGCTGGCCCGATGGCCAGGAAAGCCCCGGTTATTCACCGTCCACGGTGATCTACGAACACCTGCACGCCGGCGTGCCCTATGCCCGGGAGGATTTCCTGCAACGCCTGGAAACCGCGCTGAACGCGGCGTCCGAGCGGGTCAGGGAAGTGAAGGGCTTCTACTGCAGCTCGGCGATGGACACCCTCGCCTCCCTCAAGTACCAGGCCGGCCGTCATGGCGAAGGCGCCGTGCAGGTGCTGGAGATGAACACCGCCAGCGAAGGCCGCGTGCTCGGCGGCTGGGGCTCGTTCCCCACCTAGCGTTGCCCGCCCCACACTTGGGGCGAACTGGACCCTGGGGGGATCCGGGCGCATAGCCGACGCCTTTCTCATCCACCGTCGTGCCGCCCGGTGGATCGATGAAGCGCGATCCACCCTACGCAAGCCATTCCGGGCGAATGCCTCACCAGTACGCCCATCGACCGACCCTTTTTCGGAGAAGCACCATGAAAAGCGCCCCTCAACCCCAGCACCACAGCGTCATCATCGTCGGCGGCGGCCAGGCCGGTCTTTCCGCCAGCTACTACCTGCAACGGCAGGGCATCGATCACCTGCTGCTGGAGAAGCACAGCCTGACCCACGCCTGGCGTACGCAGCGCTGGGACGCCTTCTGCCTGGTCACGCCGAACTGGCAGTGCGCGCTGCCCGGCTACCCGTACCAGGGCGACGACCCGCACGGCTTCATGAAGCGCGAGGAAATCATCGCCTACCTCGACGGTTTCATCGCCTCGGTGAACGCGCCGGTGCGCGAGGGCGTCGCGGTGCAAAAGGTCAGCCCGCGGCCGCAGGGCGGCTACAGCGTGCAGACCTCGGCCGGCGAGTTCAGCGCCGACGAGGTGATCGTCGCCTCGGGTGGCTACCACACGCCGATCATCCCGCGCCTGGCCGAGCGCCTGCCGCCCAAAATCACCCAGATCCACTCCGAGCAGTACCGCAACCCGGCGCAGTTGCCGGCCGGCAAGGTGCTGGTGGTCGGCTCCGGGCAGTCCGGCGCGCAGATCGCCGAGGACCTGCACCTGGCCGGCCGCGAGGTGTTCCTGGCGGTCGGCGACGCGCCGCGCTGCGCCCGCTTCCACCGCGGCCGGGACGTGGTCGACTGGCTGGCGGAGATGGGCTACTACGACATCGGTGTCGACCGCCATCCACTGCGCGAAGGCGTGCGCGACAACACCAACCACTATGTCACCGGCCGCGACGGCGGGCGCGACATCGACCTGCGCCGCTTCGCCCGCGAGGGCATGCAACTGTTCGGCGCGCTGCGCGAGCTGGACGGCGACACCCTGCGCTTCTCCACTGACCTCGCGGCCAAGCTGGATGCGGCGGACGCGGTGTACAACCGGATCAACGCCAGCATTGACCAGTACATCGCCGAGAACGCCATCGACGCACCGCCCGGCGAGGTCTACCAGCCGCTCTGGCAACCGCCCGTGGAGCGCGAGACGCTGAACCTGACGGAAGCCGGCATCAGTTGCATCGTCTGGTGCATCGGCTTCGCCCCGGACTTCGCCTATGTCGACGCCGGGGTGTTCAACGGCCGCGGCCATCCGGTCCACACGCGCGGCGTCAGCGCCCAGCCGGGGCTGTACTTCCTCGGCCTGCCGTGGCTCTACACCTGGGGCTCGGGACGCTTCTCCGGAGTCGCCCGGGATGCCGAATACCTGGTCGAACGCATCGCCGAACGGATCGCACCGCGCAGCCGCGCGGTCAATGCATAGGGTCTGCCCTGGAGCCGACCATGTCCACACAACGCCCACCGCTGCCGCCGTTCACCCGCGAGAGCGCCCTGGAGAAGGTGCGCCTTGCCGAAGACGGCTGGAACAGCCGCGATCCGGAACGCGTCTCGCAGGCCTACAGCCTCGACACCCGGTGGCGCAACCGCGCCGAATTCGTCCATGACCGCGCCGGGGCGAAAGCCTTCCTCGAGCGCAAATGGGCGAAGGAACTGGACTACCGGCTGATCAAGGAGCTCTGGGCCTTCGACGGCAACCGCATCGCCGTGCGCTACGCCTACGAATGGCACGACGACTCCGGCAACTGGTTCCGCTCCTACGGCAACGAGAACTGGGAGTTCGACGCCGACGGGCTGATGACGCAGCGTTTCGCCTGCATCAACGACCTGCCGATCCGCGAGGAGCAGCGCCTCTATCGCTGGCCGCTGGGGCGCCGCCCGGACGAGCATCCCGGCCTGTCCGACCTGGGGCTCTGAGCGCGGGCGCCAGGCGCAGCGGTTGCGCGCCTGCACACCCGCAGCGTGAGCGGCATCTGCAAGCGGTTCGGGTAATGGACGGCGGACTGTAGCGTTGCAGCAGGCGACTCGCTCACCGCTAGGGATCTGGCCCCGCAGCCCCTGCGGCCTTTCGCCACGGGTCCTGTAGCCAGGGCGCCGGACCATCTGATCCGGTTTTTTTAGATTTAGCTGAGTCTGTTACAGGTACAGTTCGCCGCCGATCATGGCCAGGCCTGATAAAAAGCCTGATGGGGCGACACCATGACCGACCGTATTCCCGCCCGGATCATCGACAGCATCGATCCGAGCCAGCCAATCCGCCTCACCCCCGCGCAAGCCGGCGGGCCGATCCATACCCGCAGCTTCACCGGGCTGTTCCGCAACCTGCGCCGCTACGGCGCCGGGGCGCTGTTCCTGCTGTTCTTCGGCACCGCCTGGCTCGACTGGGGCGGCCGCCAGGCCGTGCTCTGGGACCTATCCGGGCGCAAGTTCTACATCTTCGGCGCGACCTTCTGGCCGCAGGACCTGGTGCTGCTCTCGGCGATCCTGATCATCGCCGCCTTCGGCCTGTTCACCATCACCGTGTTCGCCGGCCGCGTGTGGTGCGGCTACACCTGCCCGCAAAGCGTCTGGACCTGGGTGTTCATGTGGGCGGAGAAGGTCACCGAGGGTGACCGCGGCCAGCGTCTCAAGCTGGACGCCGCGCCCTGGTCGGCGGCCAAGCTGCTGCGGCGGGGTGCCAAGCATGCGCTCTGGCTGGGCATCAGCCTGGCCACCGCGCTGGCCTTCGTCGGCTATTTCACACCGATCCGCGACCTGGTGCGCGACCTGTTCAGCCTGCAACTGGACCTGACCACCGCCTTCTGGGTCGCCTGCTTCGGCGCCGCCACCTACCTCAACGCCGGCTGGCTGCGCGAACAGGTGTGCCTGCACATGTGCCCCTACTCGCGCTTCCAGAGCGTGATGTTCGACGCCGACACCCTGGTGGTCACCTACGACGCCGCCCGTGGCGAGAACCGCGGCCCGCGGCGCAAGGACGTCGATCCGCGCAGCGCCGGGCTGGGCGACTGCATCGACTGCACCCTCTGCGTCCAGGTCTGCCCCACCGGCATCGACATCCGTGACGGCCTGCAGCTCGACTGCCTGAGCTGCGGGGCCTGCATCGACGCCTGCGACTCGGTGATGGACAAGATGGGCTATGCCCGCGGCCTGGTGCGCTACAGCTCGGAACGCGCGCTGGCCGGCGGCAGGACCCGCCTGCTGCGGCCGCGCCTGGTCGGCTACGCGGCGCTGCTGGTGGCGATGATCGGCGCCTTCGTCTGGGCCCTGCAGGTTCGCCCGCTGGCGTCGCTGGACGTGACCAAGGACCGCGGCCTGTACCGCGAGAACAGCCTCGGCCAGATCGAGAACATCTACACCCTGAAGCTGATCAACAAGACCCAGCAGGCGCGCCGCTACGTCATCGAACTGGCCGAGGAAGGCGACTTCCACTACAGCGGCCAGCGCGAGGTGCAATTGCAGCCGGGCGAGATCGCCGATCTGCCGGTAAGCGTGGCGCTGACCGCGGACACCGCGAGCAGCTCGCAGCCGCTGACCTTCGCCATGCAGGACCTCGACGAACCCTCGACCCGGATCAGCGCCGCCAGCACCTTCGTCGCGCCGCTCAATCGCTGACCGGTGGCGACAGCCGCCAGGCCGCGCCGCGGCCTCGGCCCGACATCCCCCGAAGCACCGACAGGTTGAAGTACAGTGTCCAGCACCAGCCCAGCCGCGATGACCCTGTCCACGATGAAGCGCTACGAGAAGTTCGCCGACGAAATCGCCGAATCGATCCGCAACGGCGTGCTCGCCCCCGGCGAACGCGTCCCCTCGGTGCGTCACGCCAGCCGCACCTACGGGGTCAGCCCGTCCACGGTGTTCCAGGCCTACTACCTGCTGGAGGACCGCGGGCTGATCCAGGCGCGGGCGCGCTCCGGCTACTTCGTCCGCGAGCACGCCAAGCACCCGCTGCACGAGCCGGAATCGCCGGTGGAGCGCGGCCCGCGCCAAGCCCAGACCACCGAGGTGGACGTCAGCGAACTGGTGTTCTCGGTGCTCGGCTCGCTGAAGAACCCGGCCACCGTGCCCTTCGGTTCGGCCTTCCCCAGCCCCTACCTGTTTCCCCTCGCGCGGCTGGCCCGCTCGATGGCGCAGAGCGTGCGCGACATGCCGCCGCAAGCGGTGATCGCCGACATGACTGCCGGCAATCCCGACCTGCGCCGGCAGATCGCCCTGCGCTACATGGTCGCCGGCGTGCGCCTGCCGATGGACGAACTGGTGATCACCAACGGCGCGATGGAGGCGCTCAACCTCTGCCTGCAGAGCGTGACCCGCCCCGGCGACCTGGTGGCCATCGAAGCGCCGGCCTTCTACGCCACCCTGCAGGTGCTCGAGCGCCTCAAGCTCAAGGCGGTGGAGATTCCCGTGCACCCGCGCGAAGGCATCGACCTGGAAAGCCTCGCCGACAGCCTGCAGCGCCTGCCGATCAAGGCCTGCTGGTTCATGAGCAGCCTGCAGAACCCGCTCGGCGCGAGCATGAGCGAGGACAAGAAGCGCGCCCTCTGCGAGCTGCTCCACGCGCATCAGGTGCCGCTGATCGAGGATGACGTCTACGCCGAGCTTTACTACGGCACGCAGCCGCCGAAGCCGGTGAAGAGCTTCGACCGCGACGGCCTGGTGATGCACTGCGGCTCCTTCTCCAAGAGCCTGGCGCCGGGTTACCGGGTCGGCTGGGTGGCCGGTGGGCGCTACGCCGAGCAGATCAGCCGGCTCAAGCTGATGACCACCATCTCGCCCTCGGTGCCGGCCCAGGCGGCGATCGCCGATTACCTGCAGCACGGCGGCTACGATCGCCACCTGCGCAAGCTGCGCCACGCACTGGAGATGCAGCAGGGCGCGATGCTCGCCTCCGCCGCCCGGCACTTCCCCGCCAGCACGCGGGTGACGCGGCCCACCGGCGGCTACTTCCTGTGGTTCGAATTTCCCGAACGGGTCGACTCGCTGCAGCTGTTCCAGCTGGCGCTCGCCCAGGGCATCAGCCTGGCGCCGGGGCCGATCTTTTCCGCCACCCGCCGCTTCGGCAACTGCGCGCGGCTCAACCACGGCCACCCATGGGACGCCGGCAGCGAGCGGGCGATGGAAACCCTCGGGCTGATCCTGGCGACCTTCTGAGTAGCGCCAGGACGTCGGATTCACCAAACGCCTGGCGCCAGCCCGCTGTTGTAGGGTACGCCGCGCGCACCGAGCCAACGCTAAGGCTTCAGCCAAGGGAAGATGCGCATGGCGCTCCCTACAGCAGCAGACCCAGCCAGGCGGAAACCAGCAGCAACAGCCCCATCGCCCGGTTAAAGCGGCGCAGCGCGGTGGGCGAGCGCAGCAGGCGCGCGCTGCCGACGCCCAGGCAGGCCCAGGCGGCCAGACAGGGCAGCGAGACGACGAAGAAGATCGCTGCCAGTTGCAACGTGCGCAGGCCCTGGTCCGGGCCGTGGCCGGCGAACACGCCGAGCACCGCCAGGGCCATCATCCAGGTCTTCGGGTTGACCAGTTGCAGGCTCGCCGCGGCGAGCAGGCCGAAGCGCCCGGGCATGGCGCCCGGCGCGCCGAGGTCCGGTGGCGGGCTGCGGAAGATCTTCCAGGCCAGGTAGCTGAGCCAGGCGATGCCCGCCGCGTTCATCGCCAGCTGCACCTGCGGCAGGCGCGCCAGCAGGTCGCCGAAGCCGCCGCCCACCAGCAGCACGATGGCTGCCGCCGCGGCGCAGGCGCCGAACACCGCCGGCAGGCTGGCGAGCAGGCCGTGGCGCGCGCCGTTGTTCAACACCAGCAGGTTGGTCGGACCGGGCGTGATCGAGGCGACCAGGGCGAACAGCACGAAGGGCAGGAATGACGCGGACATGGGCAGCTCCTGAAGAAGGGCGGCCAAGCATGTCGCGGGCGGAATCAGCGGTCTGGACGATTTGTGCAGCGCGTGCGGTAGTCCGCCGGGGTCAGCGCGTAGGCGCGGCGGAACCAGCGTCCGAGATGGCTCTGGTCGGCGAAGCCCAGCGTCGCGGCGACCAGCGCCGGCGTCTCGCCCCGTGCAAGCAGGCGGCGCGCGCGGGTCAGACGCAGCTGGATCAGGTAGGCGTGCGGCGGCAGGCCGTAGGCGGCCTTGAAGGCGCGGGTCAGGCGATAACGATCGACCCCGGCGATCTGCGCCAGCTGGTCCATGCCCAGGTCCTGCTCCAGGTGCGCATGCAGGTAATCGCGCGCCCGCTGCGCCGCGCGCGGCAGGCGTGGGTCGCAGGCCGGCATCCGCGTGCGCCAGCTGAGATGACGGGTCAGGCGCTCCAGCAGCAGGTCCAGCGCCGCCTGGCGGGCGATGCGGATGTCCCGCCCATGGAGCATGGCGAAGGCGCTGGCGGTGGCGCCGGCCAGTTGCGGATCGTCGGCGAGGACCTGGGCGAAACTCAGCTGGGCATGTTCCGGCGCCTGCTCGAACAGCCCGCACAATTCGCGCTCCAGCCAGTGGGGGTCGAGGTAGAGCATGCGATAGGTGAAACCTTCCGCCGTTGGCGCATGGCCGTCGTGGATGTCGCCGGGTTCGAGCAGGAACACCTGCCCCGGCGTGCTCGAACGCCGCGCGCCACGGCAATGAAACTGCTGCACGCCCTGCTCGGTGAAACCGACCAGGTAGCTGTCGTGCCAGTGCGGGTCGTAGGCGTGGCCCTCGAAATGCGCCCGGATGGTCTCGATGCCGGTGTCACCGTCCTGCAGCAGCTCCACCCAGTCGTTGTTCATGTCTGCCTCCCGCGTCGCCGCTCATTATCGGCAGCCACGCGGAGCCAGGCTATCGCCGTGCGAACCGGCGGTCTGGAAGATTTGTGCAGCGCCTCGAAAGCTCTCGCTCTGGCGCGGGCCAGAACTCCGAGGGCCGAAAAATGGCGCGCCTTTACAAAGGACCGGCGAGGACCAACCGGATCGCGGCGTTGCCGAGCGCGTGGGCATTCCAGCCTTCTTTCTCCGCCGGATCGACTGCGCCAGGCGCTGACGATCTTCCAGCCCAGCTGAGCCCTACTGCGGCAGGTCGTCCTGCGCGCGCGGCTCGTGTAGCGGACAGCCGTTGTGACTGGCGCGAAACCCCGAGGACATTTCATAGGACGGCTTGCGCACCCGCATGATGCCGCCCAGCGGCCGGTGCGCGGCCAGGCCGTGCCAGGGGCTGAAGGCCATGCCGTCGTCCATCTGCCTGGCGCGCTCGGAATTCCATGCCGGCTGCGCACCCACCTCAAGTTGGGCGACGGTTACGTAGGGGCTTTCCGCTTCCGGCCAGCGCACCGAGGCGTCCTCGATCGGCATCCTGGCGATGTCGGTGGCGAGCTGCACGCGCACTTCCCAGATCGCCGTGTTGTCGGCGAAGAAGGCATTCATCGATTCGCGCAGGCCGTCCGGCTTGTCATCCAGGTCCACCGGCGCATCGGTCAGCGCGATCAGTTCCGGTGATACCGGCACCACGCTGAGCTTGGCGAAATACCGTCCGTAGAGAAAGGGCACGACGCTGTAGTAGGTCTCGCCGAGCAGATGGGTCTGCGGGTGGCCGCCGAGGCTCTTCAACGTCGGACTTTCGCCGCCCAGCGCTTCGACCACCTTTTCGGTACCGCGCAGCACGGCAGAGAGCGCCTTCTTCAGGCCTGATGCCTTGTCGGTGGTCTTCGCCAGCAGCTTGAGGGTCTTGAGGAATTCCTTGGGCGTCGCGGCGACGAAGGCCGGCGCATTCTGCATGACGAAATCCTGGGTCACCTGGCCTTCGCTGCCGGGCAGCCGCTCGCCTTCGACGCCGATCAGCTTGATAGCCAGTCCGCGTGGCGTGGATACCTTGTCGTCGAGGATGTCGCCGGGATTGGTCGAAAAACGCAGCGCCACCGGCAGCACGCCGGGCTTGCAGAAGGCGCCTTGCGCCAGTTCCGGCGGCAGGCCGTCGAGCACACGCAACTCGCCGCGCAGCAGGCCGTGGCTCTTGGCGTGCACGCTGCGCACGGCATGCCCGTAATCGGCGTAGGTGGTCTCGATGATCTGCCGCATCATCTCGAGCAGTTCGCCGGAGGTTTGCGCTTCATCGTCGGGAATCCGCTCGTACGAGGGATCGAACGGCAGCGGGCGCACGGACAGGGTTGTCGGCATCGGGTTAGTCTCCACTGGGCAACGCACGGGAACGGTCTGTTATCAGGGCGCGGCGGCGCGGTGCGGACCGGCGCAGGCAGGACGATAGACCGAAGCGCCATGCGCCGCGTTCGAGAGCAGCGACAACCGGTGGCGGTGCGCCCGTCAGCCCGGCGCCTGCCCGCGGAACACGCCCGTCAGCCAGTCGACGTACACCCGCACGCGCGGCGGCATGTGGCGGTTCTGCGGATAGCGCAGTGAGACCGGCATCGGCGGCGGCAAGTGCGCCAGTACCTCGCAGGTCAGGCCCTGTTCGAGAGCGGCGACGTGGTAGCGCGGCGCAGGTATCGGGCCGCAAACGGTGAGCGCCGAGGCAGCTAGATCTCCACGCCGGACCGATCGGCGCGCGCGGGATCTCCACCTCGCGCACCTCGCCGTCGACGCTGAACTCGAAGGGGAAGACGGCCCGCGTGAACTGTTGCGCTCGAAGCCCCTCACGAAGACTTCATGGCCCTGACCTGATCCATGCAGCAGTCTCGTGAGCGTTGGCGATGGTTGAACGGTAACGCCCATTCCTGCGTATTTATCCCCGGCCGTGAGCATGTGAACCTGTTGTCCTACGTAAACGGCCCCCACTTTCTTCGGAGATTGCCCATGAACAGCCAGACCTCATCGCCCGTCGCCATCGTCACCGGCGCCTCCCGCGGCATCGGCGCCGAGATCGCCAAGCGCCTTGCCGCCGACGGCTACGCGGTCGCCGTGAACTACGCCAGCAGCGCCAGCGAGGCGGACCTCGTGGTGGCGCAGATCGTCGCCGACGGCGGCCGCGCCGCCGCGGTCAAGGCCGATGTTGCCAGCGCCGAGGACGTACGGCGGTTGTTCGAGGAAACCGAGGCCAGTCTCGGCCGCGTCGACGTATTGGTGAACAACGCCGGCATCCTCAAGACCGCGCCGCTGGCCGAACACGACGATGCGTTGTTCGAGCGGACCTTCGCGATCAACACGCGCGGCACCTTCAACACCCTGCGCGAAGCGGCGGTGCGGATGAACGACGGCGGACGCATCGTCAATTTCTCGAGCACCGCGCTGGCGCTGAAACTGCCCGGCTACGCCATCTACAACGCCAGCAAGGCCGCCGTGGAAGCCTTGACCGCGGTGTTCGCCAAGGAACTGCGCGGGCGCAACATCCGCGTCAACGCGGTCGCCCCGGGGCCGGTCGCCACCGAGCTGTTCCTCGACGGCAAGAGCGAGGAACAGGTCCGGCAGTTCGCCAGGATGCCGCCGCTGGAACGCCTCGGCGAGCCGCACGACATCGCCGCCGTGGTGGCCTTCCTCGCCGGGCCGCAGTCGGGCTGGATCAACGGGCAGGTGCTGCGCGCCAACGGCGGCCTGGCCTGAGACGCGGCGCCGGGCGCCTCGCCAGCGCGGGCTCGCCCTTCGGCGATCAGGCGCCGGTGGCGTTGAGTATCGCCATGTCTTCCCCGTCCAGCGTCAGGCTGACCGCCTTGACCAGGCTGTCCAGCTGGCTGCGCCTGGTCGCGCTGGCAATCGGCGCGGTGACTCCGGGCGTGGCGATGAGCCAGGCCAGGGCGACCTCCGCCGGCGTCGCCCGATGCTTGTCGGCGACCCCGTCGAGCGCGGCGAGAATGCGCTGGCCGCGGGCGTCGAGGTATTTCCCGATGTCCTCGCCGCGCGGGCTCTTGCCGAGATCGGCCGCGGTGCGGTACTTGCCGGAGAGAAAGCCGGAGGCGAGGCTGTAATAGGTGATGACGCCCAGGTTCTCCTCGATCGCCAGATCGCGCAGGGCGCCCTCGTAGCCGCTGCGATCGTAGAGGTTGTACTCCGGCTGCAACGTGGCATAGCGCGGCAGCCCGTTCGCCGCGCTCACGTCGAGGGCCTGGCGCAGCTGGCCGGCGTCGTGGTTGGAAGCGCCGATGGCGCGCACCTTGCCCTGTTCGATGAGGCGCTGGTAGGCGCCGAGGGTTTCCTCCAGCGGCACCTCGGGATCGAACAGGTGCGACTGGTACAGGTCGATGGTTTCTACCTGCAGCCGGCGCAACGAATCCTCCACCGCCCGTTCGATCCAGCGCCTGGAAAGCCCCTTGCGCTCATCGCCCAGTTCCATGCCCACCTTGGTCAGGATCAGCACCTTGTCGCGCTTGCCCGGATTGGCCTTGAGCCAGTTACCGATGATGGTTTCCGACTCGCCGCCCTGGTTACCGTCGGCCCAGACCGAGTACATGTCGGCGGTATCGATGGCATTGAGGCCGGCGTCGACGAAGGTGTCGAGCAGCTCGAAGCTGGTCTTTTCATCGATGGTCCAGCCGAACACGTTGCCGCCGAACACCAGCGGGGCGATTTCCAGGCCGGACTGGCCGAGAGGACGTTTGTTCATCTTTGGACTCCTTGGAAGGCAGGAAGGAACCGCGCCCGGCCGGCGGGTCTCTGAACTAGGTTAGAGGCGAGAATAGCGCAAGACTCTCTCGCCCGGCCGAAGTGCGCCTTCGGCCCTTCCCGGCATTTTCCACGGCGCGGCGCCGGCCATGCTTTACCGCCGGCTGCGTGCCCAGCCATGAGGAGAAGCAGCATGCACATCGATCTTTCCGGCAAACAGGCAGTGGTCAGCGGGTCCACCGGAGGCATTGGGCTGGCCATCGTCGAGGGCCTGGCCGCCGCCGGCGCCTGCGTGGTGGTCAACGGCCGCCATGCGGACAAGGTGGAACAGGCGATAGCCAGGGTCCGCGAGAAGCACCCGCAGGCCGAACTGCTCGGTTTCGCCGGCGACCTCGGCAGCGCGCAGGGGTGCGCCGCCCTGCTGGAGAAGCATCCGCACTGCGACATCCTGGTGAACAACCTGGGCGTCTACGGCCCGCAGGATTTCTTCGAGATTCCCGATGCCGAGTGGACGCGCTTCTTCGAGACCAACGTGATGTCCGGCGTGCGCCTGGCCCGCGGCTACGTTCCGGGCATGGCCGAGCGTGGCTGGGGACGGGTGGTGTTCCTGTCCTCGGAATCGGCGCAGAACATCCCGGCGGACATGATCCACTACGGCTTCAGCAAGACCGCCCTGTTGTCGGTTTCCCGCGGGCTGGCCAAGCGCATGGCCGGCAGCGGCGTGACGGTGAACGCCGTGCTGCCGGGGCCGACGCTGTCCGAGGGGGTGGGCGAGATGCTCGCCGAGCAGGTCAAGGAAACCGGCAAGTCGTTGGAGGAAGTCGGCGCCGAGTTCGTCCGCACCCAGCGACCGTCGTCGATCATCCAGCGCCTGGCGACGGTGGAGGAAGTCGCCAACCTGGTCGTCTACACCTGCTCGGCGCAGGCCTCGGCCACCAGCGGCGCGGCCCTGCGCGTGGATGGCGGGGTGATCGACGCGCTGGTCTGAGGCAGGTCGCCGATGAACGATCGCCGAAGGGCGGGCGACTCATCGGCCACCTCTCTCGGTACTGCTCAAGGCCGCCGTTGAGATCGAACGATGCCCGCTGGCGGGTATCCGTAATACCCTGTGCGGCCCGCTGCCAGAACGGATAGCCATGCCACTTACCGAGCGCCAGTTCATCGACATCGCCCTTGGCAACCCGGTGAACGCCGAGCTGCTCGCGCGCCTGCCGGCGCTTGGCCTTGGGCAGTGCCTGCTCACCCCCGGATGCCTGTTCCAGGCGCTGTGGAACCGTCACGCCGGGCAGCCGCCGGCCTGGGGCGTGAAGGATTACGACCTGTTCTATTTCGACGAGGACCTCTCCTGGGAGGCCGAAGACGCGGTAATCCGGCGGGTGCAGGGGCTCACCGCCGACCTCGGCGTGGAGGTCGAGGTGAAGAACCAGGCGCGGGTCCACCTGTGGTACCGGCAACGCTTCGGCGCCGACTACCCGCAGTTGCGCAGCGCCCGCGAGGGTGTGAGTCGCTATCTGGTGGCCTGCACCTGCGTCGCCATCGACATCGCCGACGGCGCGCTCTACGCGCCTTTCGGCCTGGACGACCTGGCAGCCGGGCAACTGCGCATCAACCCGTTGAACCCGCAGCCGCGAGCCTTCGTCGGGAAGGCCCGCAGCTACCAGCGTCGCTGGCCCTGGCTGACGGTCATGTCGTAGGGCGTGCCGCGCGCACCGATGGGATGCCCCGAACACCCACCTCCGCCCGGTGCGCAGGGAGCACCCTACGGGTCAGGTAAAAGCGCCATGTGCACCATTGAATCTTCCGGTCGCCGTCAGCCGTGGAAGCGCCCGATTTCGTGGCGCAGCTCATCGGCCAGGCGATTCAGCTCCTGTGCGGTTTCCGCCAGGTGGGCGACCACTTCGCGCTGTTCGCTGTTGGCCTGGGCGATGCCCTGCAGGTTGGAGCTAAGCGCCGTGGCGGTGCTGCTCTGCTCGTGGGTGGCGGTGGTGATGGCGGCGAACTGCTCGCCCGCCGCCTCGCTCTGCCCGGCGATCTGCGACAGCGCGGCGCCCACCTTGGCGTTGAGTTCCAGGCCGCCCTGCATCAGCTGGCGGCCGTGCTCCATGGTGCTGATGGCGCTGCTGGTCTCGCTCTGGATGCTGCCGATCATCCCGGAAATCTGCTCGGTGGCCTCGCGGGTCCGCGCGGCGAGGTTGCGCACTTCGTCGGCGACCACGGCGAAACCACGTCCGGCCTCGCCGGCGCGCGCGGCCTCGATGGCGGCGTTGAGCGCCAGCAGGTTGGTCTGCTCGGCGATGGAGGTGATCACCCCGACGATGCCGCCGATTTCCTGCGAGCGCTGGCCGAGCGTATCGATCACCGTCGCCGTGCCGTTCAGCGCGCTGGCAATCTGCTCCAGCGACCGCGAGGCCTCGTCCATGCTGCGCAGGCCGATGCGCGTCTGCTGCGCGTTATCGCTGGCCATGCGCTCCGTCTCGCGCATGTTGTCGGCGATGTTCAGCGAGGTGGCGCTGAATTCCTCCACCGCGCCGGCCATGCTGGCGATCTCGCCGGACTGCTGCTCCATGCCCTCGTAGGCGCCGCTGGATAGCCCGGACAGCGCGTGGGCGCGGCTGCTCACCTGCAGCGAGGCGCTGCGGATGTGCTCGACCATGTCCGCGAGCGCGCTGCCCATATGGTTGAAGCTGCTCGCCAGTTCGCCGATCTCGTCGTGGCTGCTGACCGTCATCCGCGCGCTGAGATCGCCGCCGCCAAGGGCGCGGGCCTGTCGGACCAGTTCGCCGAGCGGACGCAGCTTGCGTCGCAGCAGGCCGATCACCAGTGCCGCGGCGATCAGCATCGCCAGCAGACTGCCCAGGGCCAGCTGGCTGCCGACGTGCCAGGTCACTTCGCGGATTTCCTTCTTCGGCAGGCTGGCGATGACCTGCCAGGGCCCGTCGCTGAAGGGCGCGGCGACGGCGTAGAAGTCCTCGCGACCGTCGTTTAGGAACTGCCCGCGACCTGGCTCGCGGGCCAACTCGGCGGCGCGCGGCGCCAGCGCGGCAGGCTCGTTGGTGCCGGCCGGCGGCACCAGCCATTTGCCCTGCTCGTCGAGCAGCGCCAGCGAGCCGGTCCGGTCGATGCGGAAACGCGCCAGGTTGGCGAACTGCGCGTTCTGCGCGTCGGTGTAGTCGAAGCCGACGAAGAGCACCGCGATGACCTGGCCGCTGGCGTCGCGCACCGGGGTGTACTGGGTCATGTAGAGCCGCTCGAACAGCGACGCCCGGCCGACGTAGCCCTGCCCGGCGAGCAGGCGCTGGTAGGCCGGGTGCGCGTGGTCGAGCACGGTGCCGATAGCGCGGCTGCCGTCCTGCTTGCTCAGCGAGGTGGTGACGCGGACGAACTCCGCCCCGTCGCGGACGAACACCGTGGCGGCGCCGGCGGTGAGCTGGCGAAACTCGTCGACCTGGGCGAAATCGTTGTTCAGCATCTGACCGTTCAGATAGAGCGCCGGCGGGGTCAGCGAACCGACCGCGAGCCGTTCGTCCGGGTGCAGGCTCAGGCCGCTGGTGAAGCGCTTCTCGAACAGGCTGGCAAGGCGCTGGGTGCTGTCGCGCAGGCTGCCGTGGAAGGTCGCCAGTTGATCGGCAAGCAGGCGCGCCTCGCTGGCCAGATGCTGCTCACGGGTGGCGAAGTTGGCGCTATCCAGCGAGCGCAGCGCGAACAGGGTGCTGGCACCGATCATCACCACGAGAATGAGGGCCAACGCCACGGCGAGCTGCCAGGCTATGCGGGACTTGGGTTGCGACACGGGATCTCTCGCTGTGAATGACGGGCGCCGGAGGAGCCCCAGGCCCCTGTTCTTCGGCGGGCGGCGAGATTACTTGAGTCCGCCAGTGCGGTATAGCGACGCACAGGAACCCGGCGAGAAGAGGTCGCAACGCCAGTCCGCCGCGCCACGGCGGCAATGAAGGAGCCCGCCCTGCGATCCTCGGCAGCGCACGCCGGTCAGCCGATCACCCGGATCGGCGCGCCGGCCGCCCAGGCCTGGATGTCTTCGATCATCTGGCCGTAGAACACCCGGTAGTTGGCCTCGCTGACGTAGCCGACGTGTGGCGTGGCGAGCACGTTGTCGAGGTGGCGGAACGGGTGATCGGCGGGCAGCGGCTCCTGGTCGAAGACGTCCAGCGCGGCGCCGGCCAGCCGCCCCTCCTGCAACGCGGCGATCAATGCCGCTTCGTCGACGATCGGCCCGCGGGCGGTGTTCACCAGGTACGCCGTGGGCTTCATCCAGCCCAGCGCCTGCGCGTCGACCAGGCCCTTGCTGCGCGGGCCGAGCACCAGGTGCACGCTGAGCACGTCGGCCTGCTCGAACAGGCTGCGCTTGTCGACGTACTCGACACCCAGCGCCGCCGCGCGCTCGGCGGTGAGGTTCTCGCTCCAGGCGATGACACGCATGCCGAACGCCTGGCCATAGCCGGCGATGCGCTGGCCGATGGCGCCCAGGCCGAGGATGCCGAGGGTCCTGCCGTAAAGGTCGCGGCCCAGCCCGACCTGCCAGCCGCCGTTGCGCAGCGAGGCGGCCTCAGCCAGCAGGTTGCGCCCCAGCGCCATGATCAGCGCCCAGGTCAGCTCCGGCGCCGCCTGCTTGTAGCTGTCGGTGCCGCAGACCTGGATGCCGCGGCGCGTCGCGCTGGCGAGGTCGAGGGCGGCGTTGCGCATCGCCCCGGTGACCAGCAGCCTGAGGCGTGGCAGGCCGGCCAGCAGGGCGTCGTCGAAGCGGGTGCGCTCGCGCATCACGCAGATCACCTCGAACGGGGCGAGCCGCTCGATCAGCGTGGCGGTATCCGCCGGGTAGTCGTGCAGGAAGCTCACCTCGCCGATGCCCTCGAGCACCGACCAGTCCGCCAGGTCGCGGGCCACGTCCTGCCAGTCGTCGATCACCGCGATACGCACCTTCGCCGAACTCATTGCTCACCTCTCGCTCAGGGAAAAGGAATTACCGGCCGCTGGCGGCCGTCAGGCTGATCCGGGTGATCTCCGAAGGCGCGCCGAAACGCAGCGGCGGCCCCCAGTAGCCCGTACCCCGGCTGATGTACACCTGCAGCGTGCCGAGCCGGTGCAGGCCGGCGACCCACGGCTGCTGCAGCCGAACGAAATGCATCCACGGCCAGAACTGGCCGCCGTGGGTATGCCCGGAGAGCTGCAGGTCGAAACCGGCATCCAGCGCCGCCGGCGCCGAGCGCGGCTGGTGCGCCAGCAGCAGGCGGACGACACCCTCGGGCGCGCCTTCCAGCGCCGCGAGCGGATCGCTGCGGTGGCTCGGCTCGTACATGCCCGCCGAATAGTCGGCGATGCCGGCGAGCAGCAGTTCGGCATCGTTCTGGCGGATCAGCACATGCTCGTTGAGCAGCACCGTCAGGCCCAGGCGGCGCAGTTCGGCGATCCAGGCCGGCGCGCCGGCGTAGTACTCGTGATTGCCGGTGACGACGAAGGTACCGTGCCGCGCGCGCAGCTCGGCCAGCGGTGCGATGTGTTCGCGCAGCTGCGCCACGCTGCCGTCGACCAGATCGCCGGTGATGGCGATCAGGTCCGGCTGCAAGCCGTTGGCGCGCTTCACCATCGCCTCGATGTAGCCACGGCGGATGGTCGGGCCGACATGGATGTCACTGAGCTGGACGATGGAAAACCCCTCCAGCCCGGCGGGCAGGTTGGGCACCGCGATACTGACTTCACGCACCGCCGCCGTGCGCCGCGCGTTGAACAGGCCGATCAGCGTGACCAGCGCCACGCCGAGCAGCACCACCTCGGCGGAGCGCTCGGCGAAGCCGGCCGGGTCGTGGCCGATCAGCACCAGCACCGCCACCACCAACGCGCGCAGCAGCGCGAACACCGCCAGGCTGGAGAAGATTCCCATCAGCATCAGCCCGCTCCAGCCGAGCCAGCGCCAGCGCAGCCCGGAAGCGCGGAACCCCAGCGGCAGCAACGCACAGGACGCCGCCAGCAAGCCCCAGGCGAGAACGCGGCCCGGCAGTTCCAGCGGCAGATAGGGGATCAGCGAGGCGCCAACCAGCAGGTGCAGCACGAACAGGATGGCGAACATGGTCAGACGCGAACGCAGCATGGGCGCGAATACCTCGACGCAGACGGAGTGGGTCATAGAGTCGCACGTCGCGAGCTGCGGCGGCAGCGAAAATCGCCGCCGCGCGGGCCGGTTAGGCGGCGAGCGCCGAAGGATGCCACCATGTGCGCCTCCATCGCCGGCCAGAGCCCGCCATGAAAGCCCATTCCGAAGAACTGCAGCACTTCGTCGCCGTCGTCGAAAGCGGCTCCCTCAGCGCCGCCGCCCAACTCCTGGGCCTGACGCCCTCGGCCCTCAGCCGCTCGCTGTCGCGCCTCGAGCAGAAGCTCTCCACCACCCTGCTCAACCGCACCACGCGGCGCATGGAGCTGACCGAGGAAGGTCGCTTCTACCTGGAGAACGCCAAGGCCATCCTGCAGCAGATGGAAGCGCTGGAAGAACGCCTGGCGCTGCGCCGGCAGACGCCCTCGGGTCGCCTGCGCATCGACGCCGCCTCGCCGTTCATGCTGCACGCGGTGGTCCCGCACATTGGCGAGTTCCGCCGCCTGTACCCGGATATCCAGCTGGAGCTGAGCAGCAACGACCTCAACATCGATCTGATCGAGCAGCGTACCGACGTCGCCATCCGCATCGGCACGCTGAGCGACTCGACCCTGCACGCCCGCCCGCTCGGTGCCGCGCCGCTGAACCTGGTGGCCAGCCCCGACTACCTTGCCCGCCATCCGGCCCCCACCGGCGTGGAAGCGCTGCGCGAGCATTCGCTGATCGGTTTCACCCAGCCGGAAAGCCTCAACCTCTGGCCGCTGCTGCATGGCGGCGGCAACCAGTGGCCGATCACCCCGGATATCAGCGCCTCCAGCGGGGAGACCGTGCGCCACCTGGCCCTTGCCGGCCAGGGCATCGCCTGCCTGGCCAGCTTCATGAGCGACGCCGATATCGCCGCCGGCCGCCTGATCCGCCTACTCCCCGACCACATCAGCGACTACCGCCAGCCGATCCACGCGGTGTACTACCGCAACTCGCAGCTGGCGCTGCGTATTCAGTGCTTTCTGGATTTCATTCAGCAAAGACTGCAGACGCCGACGCACTAAGCGCCCCCCACAGTCCCCAGCCAGCAACCCGGGAGATATCCATTGAGTGACCTTAGGAACATCGCGCTCGCCGTCGTCGTCAGGGACGCTCGGGTTCTCGTTCAACAACGATTCAGACGAACGCAGGGATGGGTTCACGAGTTCCCCGGCGGCGCGATGGATGCCGGCGAACGGCCTGCGCAGGCGGCCGCGCGCGAACTTTGCGAAGAAACCGGAATGACCGGCTGCGCCGAAGTCGCCGTTCATTCCGCGACCAATGCCTATGGCGGCCAGGTGCACTTCGTGGTGCTCGTCGCACCGGCGGGCTCCGAGCCCGAAGCCATCGACCCCATACGGCAGCAGACCTTCCACTGGTTGAAAGCCACCGAGATACCGCTGGAAAACTTCTATCCGGCTGACATCGCTTTCATCGAGCAGCGCCTGATCGAATACCTCTGATCAAGCGCCGTTACGCCCGCTACCGAGCGAACGCACCGCACAGATAATCAACGAACGCCTTCACCACCAGCGACGACTGCCGGTGCTGCGGGTAGACCGCGTAGACCTTGCTCTGCGGCGGGCTGAAGCGTTGCAGCAGCGGCACCAGGCGCCCGTCGGCGAGCGCGTCGCCGGTGATGAAGGTGGGCAGGCGGGCAATGCCCAGGCCGGCGATGGCGGCGTCGCGGATCAGTTCGCCGTTGTTTACCCGCAAACGGCCGCTCAACGGAAAGCCCTGCGCCTTGCCGGCGACCTGGTAAGTCCATTCGACGTTCTTGCCGTGCCCGTAGAGCAGGCACTCGTGGTCGCGCAGGTCGGCAGGGGTCTGCGGCGCACCGCGCTCGGCAAGGTAGCCCGGGCTGCAGCAGGTAACGATTTCCAGCGGCGCGATCTGCCGGGCGATCAGCGAGGAGTCCGCCAGTACACCGATGCGCACGGCCATGTCGTAGCCCTCGCCGAGCAGGTCGACGGCGCGGTCGTTCAGGTCCATCTCGATGCTGACCTGCGGGTATCGGCGCAGGAACTCGGGGATCAGCGTGCTCAGGTGCAGGGTGCCGAAGGACATCGGCGCACTCAGGCGCAGCGAGCCGCGCGGCGCTGCGCTCTGCTGGGCGATCGCCTGTTCGATCTCGTCGACGTCGCTGAGGATGCGCTTGGCGCGCTCGTAATAGGCATGGCCCAGGGTGGTGACGTCGAGCTTGCGCGTGGAACGGTTCAGCAGGCGCACCCCCAGGCGTTCCTCCAGCGCCGCTACCCGCCGACTGACGAATTGCTTGGAAAGGCCGAGGGCATCCGCCGCCGCGGTGAAGCTGCGGCTGTCGAGCACGCCGACGAAAATGCGCATGTCTTCGAGCTGGCTCATTGTCCCCTCCTGGTGGACGATTTTGCGCAATTCAGGTGATTTTTGCGCAGTCATCGCCACAGTAACCTATCTCCAAGGTGCTGAACACGGCGCCACTCACTCAGGAGCATTCACCATGAACACCCCATCCCAAGCCGTTTCCTCCCTCGTCGGTCGCGTTCCGCTCAGCGGCCTGTTCCTCTTCAGCGGCTTCGGCAAACTCGCCGCGCCCGCCGCGACCAAGAGCTACATCGTAGCCGCCGGCCTGCCGCTGCCCGACCTCGCCTACCTCGGCGCGCTGTTGGTGGAAATCGGCTTCGCCCTGGCCCTGCTGGTCGGCCTGCGCACCCGCCTGGTCGCCCTGGCGATGGCGCTGTTCAGCGTGGCGACCGCGCTGGTCTTCCACAGCCAGCTCGCCGATCAGAACCAGCTGATCCATTTCCTGAAGAACTTCGCCATCGCCGGCGGGTTGCTGCAGGTCGCCGCCTTCGGTGCCGGCGCCTTCAGCCTGGATGCCCGGCTGCACAAGCGCAGCCCTGCCCTCGCCTGATCGCGCGCACGAAAAAGCCGGCTGATGCCGGCTTTTTTTCGTGCGCGGTTATAGCGGATCGCGGATTACTCAGCCCCCGCCGGGATCGGGTCGCGCTTGAGTCGCTCCAGGCGCTCCTGTTCCTCGGGCGTGCTGTGCGCCGGAATGCCTTCGGCCGGGTCGCTGTCGTCACGTTCTTCGTCGTCGTTCATGGTGCCTCCAAAGGTTGCAGCGGTGCAGCAGGTCGATCGAGGCGGCAGGCCGGGATCGGGGCAATCCTGATCAACCCTTGCTGTGTTCCGGCGAGCTCGGTGCTTCGGTCACGCCGCGCGGGCCGACCGCGCCCCAGGCGATCAGGCCCAGCACCGGGAATACTGCGATCGCCAGCGTCCAGAGAAACTTCGCGCCGGTACTGGAGGGGCTCTTGAACACGCTGATGATGGCCCACAGGTCGAGCGCGATGATCACCACCGCGGCGAGGATGAAGACGAGCATGTTGGCTTCGATCATGGCTAAGGTCCTCGAATAGGTCTCCTGATTGGGGCCGCGGCCCGTTGCCATCGGTTCCGCCGGGGCGCCGAGCGGTCATTTCAGGATCTGCTTGGCACTCTGCTTGATCATCGACCAGCGATCCGGATCGCTGCGCAATGCGCCGAGAAAGTGTTTGGCCTGCTCGAATTCGATGTGCGGCGGCAGCGGCGGCACATTGGGATCGGCAACGAACTCGATGAGCACCGGCCGGTCCGCGGCGAAGGCTTCGCGCCAGGCGTCGGCAACAGCCTCCGGGGTGTCGACGCGAATGCCCTTGAAGCCGAGCATCTCGGCGTACCGCGCATAGGGGAAGTCGATCACCTCCTGCGCCGGGGCGAATCTCGGATCGCCGCCGAGGGCGCGCTGCTCCCAGGTCACCTGGTTAAGGTCGCCGTTGTTCAGCACCAGGACGATGAAGGTCGGATTGCTCCAACGCTTCCAGTACTGCTGCACGGTCACCAGCTCGGCGTTGCCGTTCATCTGCATCGCCCCGTCGCCGACCATGGCGATCACCGGGCGCTGCGGGTGTGCCATCTTCGCCGCGATGGCGTAGGGCACGCCGCTGCCCATGCTGGCCAGCTTGCCGGACAGCGAGCCCATCATGCGGCCGCGCAGACGCACGTCGCGGGCGTACCAGTTGGTGTGCGAGCCGCTATCGCCGCAGAGAATGGCGTCGTCCGGCAATTGCGCGGACATTTCCCAGAACACCCGCTGCGGGTTCAACGGCTCGGCCTCCAGCATCGCCTTGTCCTCCAGCTCCGCCCAGGACTCGGCGACGCTGCGCTCGACGCTCTGGCGCCATGCGCCGTGGGGCTTGGGCTGCAGCAGCGGCAGCAGGCGCGCCAGGGTCTCCGCCGAGTCGCCGAGCAGCGCCTGCTCGATCGGGTAGCGCATGCTGATGTTGCGCGCATGCAGGTCGATCTGCACCGCGCGCGCCTGGCCTTCCTTGGGCAGGAATTCTGCGTAGGGGAAGGTCGAGCCGACGATCAGCAGGGTGTCGCACTCCTTCATCAGCTCGTAGCTGGCACGGGTGCCGAGCAGGCCGATGGAACCGGTGACCCAGGGCAGGTCGTCGGGCAGCGCGGCCTTGCCCAGCAGCGCCTTGGCGACGCCGGCGGATAATGCCTGGGCGACCGCGATCAGCTCGTCGCGCGCCCCCAGAGCGCCGGCCCCGGCGAGGATCGCGACTTTCTCCCCGGCGTTGAGGATATCCGCCGCTGCCCGCAGGTCGGCGTCGCGCGCATAGGGCCGAGGTTCGATGAAGCCTACGCCGGAGAGCACGTTGGCGTGCTTGTGCGGCGGCGACTCGACAGCCGGCATCTGTTGCACATCGTTGGGAATGATCACCGTGGCCACGCTCTTCTCGGCCATCGCCACGCGCAACGCGCGGTCCAGCACGTGGCGCAGCTGCGCCGGGGTGACCACGGTCTCGACATAGGCAGACACGTCCTTGAACAGCGTCTGCAGGTCGGTTTCCTGCTGGTAGTCGCTGCCCAGCGAAGTGGACGCCTGCTGGCCGACGATGGCGAGCACCGGCATGTGATCGAGCTTGGCGTCGTACAGGCCGTTGAGCAGGTGGATCGCGCCTGGCCCGGAGGTGGCGAGGCAGACACCCACCTGGCCGGTGAACTTGGCGTGCGCGCCTGCCATGAAGGCGGACATTTCCTCGTGGCGCACGCGCACGTAGTCGAAGTCCTCGGCATGCCGGCCCATGGCCCCCATGATGCCGTTGATACCGTCTCCGGGGTAACCGAAGATCCGCTCGATGCCCCATTCGCTCAGGCGTTCCAGCAGGTGATCGCCGACCGTCTTGCTCATGATGCCTCCTCGACAGAATGGAATGCCGCGCCGAAAAGGTGCGGATAAACGAAGGTCCTGTCAGGAGTGACTGGCGGCACGCGCCATTAGTTGCAACGGATGCCGCGAGCGGAGGACGCTGCTCAGCGGCGGTGCCGCCAGGCGGCGGCCAGCCCGCTGAGGCAGATCACCAGAATGCCGAGCATCGCGCCGGAGTCTGGCGCGTGGCCGAAGAACAGCAGCCCGATCAGCCCGGCGAAGACGATTTGCAGGTAGCTGAACGGCGCCAGCATCGCGGGCGCGGCATGGCGGAACGACTGGGTCATCAGCAGGTGCCCGCCCATGCCGCAGGCACCGAGGGCGATCATCAGCAGCGCATGCCCGAATTCAGGCGTCTGCCAGAAGAACGGCAGCGCCGCGCTCATCAGCAGGCTGTTGAGCAGGCCGGTGAGGAAGTTGCTGGTGGTCGGGCTGTCGGTTTCCGCCAGGCGCCGGGTGATCAGCTGATAGAAGCCGAAGCAGAACGCCGAGCCCAGCGGAAACAGCGCCGCGGGCGTGAACAGCGCGCCGCCGGGGCGGATGATGATCAGCACGCCAACGAACCCGCAGATCACCGCCGCCCACTGCCCCCGACTGACCTCTTCCTTGAGCAGCGGCACCGACAGCGCGGTGACCAGCAGCGGCGCGAGGAAGTTGACCGCCGTCGCCTCGGCCAACGGCAGGTAGTGCAGCCCGGCCGTAAACAGCAGCGAGCAGCCGATCAGGCACAACGCACGCGCCGCCTGCAGCCCCGGCCGCTGGGTGCGGATCACCAGCAGCCCGCTGCGCGGCACGAATACCGCCAGCATCAGCAGCGTGTGCACCACGTAGCGCGCCCAGACCACCATGACGATCGGGTAGAACCCGGCCAGGTATTTTGAAACGGCGTCGTGGCTGGAGAACAGCATCACCGCGAAGCAGATCAGCAGGATGCCGCGAACCGGCTGATTCACGCCGGGGAGGCGAGTGGTGGAACTCATCGGAAAGACCAAACGGTTGAATGCAAAGCGCTGGGTGCGAAGTTGCGCACGGGTTGTGACGACACTATAGAGCAGGCCGACACCTACGTTCGCCGGGCCGAGTGAACCGTTGCGGTGCCTTCATCACACCGCCCTGCCCCGCGGCGCCCCAAAGGCTGCCGTCTCGGCCAGGCGACCGCCCCAAATTAAAGCAGAACTTGTCCTCCTGGTCAGAAATCATCCGCCCGCCGGTTCGATCGACTACCGACAGCGCAGCGCCGGAATGCTGGCTATCTGCCGATTATCCTTGGAAAATAGGGACTTAAAAATAGAACAAGCTGTTCCGAATGGATTCTTTGGTGGACGGGCGAGCAACAGGAGGCTCTTGGCTTCCTTCTTGCTAAATCGCCTCAAGCCTGACTGAACGGACAGGTTATTAGATCGATAATTTTTACACCGGGAGCCAACACCGATGAAACGTACCCTTTCCTCTCTGATCGTTGCAGGCGGACTTCTCGCCGCGGGCCAAGCCATGGCCGACGGCCCGCTGCTCTGGCAGGGAAACAGCCTCACCTACCTGAACGGCCATGACTATAAGGTCAACCCGGGCATCCAGCAGACCGTGACGTTCGAACACGCCAGCGGCTGGACCTGGGGCGACGTCTTCATGTTCGTCGACTGGATCAACTACAACGGTGAGGCGGACGGCGGTCAGGGCAACAGCACCTATTACGGCGAATTCTCGCCGCGTCTCTCCTACAGCAAGCTGAGCGGCAATACCTTCTCCTTCGGCCCGGTCACCGACGTGCTGCTCGCCGCCACCTATGAGCGCGGCGAGAACCGTAACCGCAACTACCTGCTCGGCCCAGGCTTCGACCTGGCCATCCCCGGCTTCGACTACTTCCAGCTGAACTTCTACTACCGCAAACCCGACGGGATCACCGGCGTTCCGTCCGGCCAGTGGCAGATCACCCCGGCCTGGTCCTACACCCTGCCGGTCGGCGACTCGGACATCCTGATCGACGGTTTCATCGACTGGGTGGTGAACTCCAAAGGCTCGGAATCCAGGGGCGATTACGTGTCGAAGAACATGCACATCAACCCGCAGATCAAGTATGACCTGGGTAAGGCGCTCCACATGGGCGAGAAGAAGGTCTATGTCGGTATCGAATACGACTACTGGAGCGACAAGTACGGTATCAAGGACGGCGGCTTCGTCAGCGACAACTTCGTCGGCAAAACCGACCAGAACACCTTCAGCGTGATCGCCAAGGTGCACTTCTAAGCGCTCGCGCTTCCACCCGCGAAGCGGGTGGCCATATCCGAACTGCCTGCGCGATGCGAATCGCGCGGGCAGTTTTCGTTTTCAGGGGCTGCTGCGCAGAGCCTCGTGGAACGCCGCCGCCACCACCGGCCGGCCCCGATAGAAGCCCTGCGCCTCCGCGCATTCCACCTGCGACAGAAGGTTCAACTGATCGGCCGTTCCAGGCGGCGGGCGATGGAGATCAGGGCGACACCGGAGGCAACGAACCGCACCAGCAGCAGGGCGGAAATCCAAAGTAACGATCGCCGGACGCGAAGCGACTTTGCAGCGGAAACAGCGGACACGCCCGGCGAGGAGGAAGCGGTCGACGGCGGAAAACCCAAGGCCCTCTATTAATTGGCGGCAAAATTTTTCTCATACGATCGCCCGAATGGAGAACATTCCGAACCCGCTCCCGTTCAACTCGCTCCCGCGTCCGCGCTCAGGCCGCGCAGCGCTCTGCTGCTTCCTGCGCGGCCAGGGTGCCTTCCAGCGTGCGCAGCTCCAGTTCACGGGCAATGCACGTTTCGATGATTGACGAGAACATCTGCGCCTGCGGCGAGCCGAGGTAGCTCATCAGCGCCTCGCGGGACGACCACACGGCATGCACCAGCCAGCGGTCCGCGTCCCCGCTGTCGCGCTGCACCGCGCAATGCAGGCAACCCGGCGCCACCTGCGCGGGCTCGAGAAGGGTCGCGAGCTGGGCGCCCAGCTCGTCAGAACGTCCGCGACGGGAACGGATGAGGGCCAACTGGGTAACGGTCTGGTCGAACATGTTGCGGTCCTCCCGATGAGGCGATGAGCTTTGGTTTTGAGTACGGATGCCAGGCAGGTGCCGGGCGAGACGCCTGGGCAGCGTCGACGGAGCGATGGGGAGAGGAAAGCCGGCGCCGGTTCCGATGCCGCATGGCATGAACAGGGAGCAGCCTTGGGGTGAAGCCTAAGACTCGGCAAACGCCGGCGGGTAGTCGATTCCTGCCTGTTTATTGCCTGAAACTGTCGACCCGTCCACCTAACGTCGCCAGCCTGTCGTGATAACGCTGGGCGACCTCGATTGCCTGATCCTGCTCATTGGTTGTCCGTTTCTGCCGTCCGGGCGTCGTCGGGCAGACGCGTGCGAACGCGCGAGATAAGCTTGCGAAAAGCCCTTCGGGAGTCCGAACATGTCGCTGCCACGCTCTTCCAATCCGCCCCTGCCGCTGGAGATCGAAGCCCGCCGCAACGAGCTGGCCGACCTGGTGTTGCGCCACGTGCCCGACGAAGGCCTGCATGCCACCGCGATTCCTAAGCTCGACCTGATCCGCGGCGACCGGCCGACCGAGCACTCCACGCCGGCGCTCTATGAGCCCTCCCTTTGCCTGATCGCCCAAGGACGCAAGCAGGCCTGCCTGGGCCAGGAAACCTATTTCTACGATCCGCTGCATTACCTGATCGCGTCGGTTTCCCTGCCGATCTCCGGGCGGGTGATCGAGGCATCGCCCGAGGAACCCTACCTTTGCGTGCGACTCTCGCTGGATCTGGCGCAGATCACCGAGCTGATCGCTGAAACCGGCATTCCGCAGCCGCCCCGCTCGCAAAGCAGCCGCGGACTGTTCGTCGAGCGCGTCGACTCGCCGCTGCTGGATGCCATGTCGCGCCTGCTGCGCCTGCTGGAAACCCCCGCCGACGCTCCGACGCTGGCGCCGCTGATCATCCGCGAGATCTACTACCGCCTGCTGCGCAGCCCGCAGGGTGCGCGCCTGCAGGAAATTGCCATCGTCGACAGTCAGGCCCATCGCATCGCCCGCGCCATCGAATGGCTCAACCAGCACTATCACCAGCCGCTGCGCATCGATGATCTGGCGCAGGTGGTCAACCTCAGCTCGTCGACGCTGCACCACCGCTTCAAGTCGGTCACCGCGATGAGCCCGCTGCAATACCAGAAGCAGCTGCGCCTGCAGGAAGCCCGGCGCCTGATGATCACCGAAGGGCTGGACGCCTCCGCCGCCGGTTACCGCGTGGGCTACGAGAGCGCCTCGCAGTTCAGCCGCGAATACAGCCGCCAGTTCGGCGCTCCTCCGCTACGCGACCTGGCGCGCCTGCGCGCCTCCGCCTGAGGAATCGCAGGAGAAAAAAGCCGCCACGGAAGGCATCCATGGCGGCTTTTTTCATTGCCGCCGTGAGCGACGGGCTCAGACCAGTGTGAGGGTCACGTCGATGTTGCCGCGGGTCGCGTTCGAGTACGGGCAGACGATATGCGCCTTCTGTACCAGCTCCTCGGCCTCCGCACGCTCCAGACCCGGCAGGGTGATCTTCAGCTCGACCTCGATGCCGAAGCCGGTGGGAATCGCGCCGATGCCGACCACACCCTCGATCCAGGTGTCGGGCGACAGTACGTGCTTGTCGCGGGCGGCGACGAACTTCAGCGCCCCCAGGAAGCAGGCGGAGTAACCGGCAGCGAACAATTGCTCGGGATTGGTGCCCTGGCCGCCGGCGCCGCCGAGCTCCTTGGGCGTGGCCAGGCTGACGTCGAGCACGCCATCGGAAGAGACGGCGCGGCCGTCGCGGCCACCAGTGGCATCGGCATAAGCACGGTAGAGAACGTTTTCGATCGACATGGCGTATTCCTTTTCGTGAGTAGGGTTCGGTGCGGGCGCCCGTAGGCGTCGCGGCAGATCGGCACGGGCGCGAGCAACCGCGTACTCCTGCTCGTAGCGCAAACCAGATCCGTGGAAATACGTTAGCTCGCATTTATTTTGCGCGCAATCTATATGTCAAAAAAACCAGTCAGCAAAAGACCCACCGTCGGCGGGTCAGAGGGCGTTTCGGAGGTTGCTTCGCAAGCTGAGCAGCTCGTCCTTCAGCGCGATCAGTTCCCCCACACTCTGGCCGCTCGCCTTGACGATGCAGAGCGGGAAGGCCTCGGCCTGCTTGCGCAATGCCCAGCCGGCTTCGGTGACATGCAGCTCGACCACACGCTCGTCGCTGCTGCTACGGGTACGGGTGATCAGCCCGAGGCCTTCCAGGCGCTTGAGCAATGGCGTTACCGAGCCGGGGTCAGTCAGCAGCCGAGCGCTGAGATCACCGACGGTGATGCCATCGCCCTCCCAGAGCACCAGCATCGCCAGATACTGCGGATAGGTCAGCCCCGCTGCCTGCAGCAACGGCTTGTAGATCTTGGTCATCAACAGCGAGGTGGAATAGAGCGCGAAGCACAGCTGGTTATCCAGCTTCAGTTCCTCGCAGATATCGGTCCTGGACATGACGGGTCCTCCGTTTGGTGAGGATAACGTTAACGCGCAAAATGATTCTGCACCAGTTATTACCACCAAAGTAAAATATTACGAAAGCCTCCAGCACAGGCGATCAAACGAAGCGGTGTATCTATACGCACCTGTGATTAATTTGAAGATTAACGGCGCGGTATCGAATGGCGGCTGTGTTACATCTATCTGACAACTAACAGGGAACTTGCAGTTCGCCGTGTAATTGCAAAGAGCCACCCCTTAATTATTCATGGAAAACCATTCGTCAGGGGTGCACGCACAACGGATGAAACACCGAACTAGTTGGCGAAAGTGGTCTCAGAAAAAGGGCAACCCGATAGTAATGATTCTTGAATCAGCGTACTAGCGAAGGAGGAAAACCCTTTATGGCTACCCCGCACAGCAACCCCGGAAACTTCGCCAACAACCGCGAGAAGGCCGCCGAGGCGGGCCGCAAGGGCGGTCGCAACAGCGGCGGCAACTTCGCCAACGACCGGGAACGAGCCTCCCAGGCCGGTCGCAAAGGCGGTTCGCACTAAGCGGACGAATCATCCGAAACCCATCGATTGATGAAGGAGTGCAGCATGACTCATTCGAATCCCGGCAACTTCGCCAATGATCGCGAAAAAGCGGCAGCCGCCGGTCGCAAGGGCGGCCAGAACAGCGGCGGCAACTTCGCCAATAACCGTGACCGGGCCTCAGAGGCTGGGCGCAAGGGCGGATCGAAGTAACTTTCGAACGCCGCGGCGCTTATTGCCCGCCCATCGACTCGCGGTAATAAGCGTCCCGCACAGTGCATCGCGGACGCAGATGCAAGAACGGGAAAGTCGCCTGAACGTCTTTCCCGTTTTCATATTTCCCTGCTGCCGACGCTAGGGGCAGTTCAGCCGAGAGCCCCCAACGGCAGCGCATCCAGGTACTGCACCAGCCCTGCCCTAGCCCCGGCCTTGTGCTCGGCGTCCTGTCGTTCGAGGCCCGGACAGCGTTCACCTGCACGTGTCGGGTGAGCGGTTCCCAGGAGACCGTGACCGCCTCCTCGACGATGCCAACCGCTCTGATTTCAGCCGCCCCTGATGGGCGAGAAAGTCCATGCGTGAGGCCGCCGCGCTGCTGGCCGAATCGATGAACGTGCGCAACGCCAGCCCGGTGAAGGCCGCAGCTATTCTCGATGGTGAAACGTGGAAAACCCGCGACAGCACAAAAAACGCACAGTTCCCGGAAAGCCGCGCGCCCAGGCTCATCGCGGCATCCTTCCCCGCTTTGTTCACAAGGCTGTCCACAGCTCTTGGGGACAACTCCCTGACGCTTCGTCCAGCGCTAAGGTCTTTAATAACTCACTGTTTTCCCTTGAAATTCATCCAGCCGGTCAAATTCCGATCAAATCTCTGGAAGCCACGCCGACAGCCGCCCGCATCGCTCTGCCACCACGTTATGCACAGCTCGCTCCACAGTTTCGCTGAACAACTTCAGATGCCTGTTTTGCCCTTCGGCGGCGCCGGACAGGTTTCTCCGGGCAATAAAAAGCCCGGAGCGGGAAACGAGCCAGGCTCGCATCCCACTCCGGGCGAAAGTGTGTTGCTCAGTGACCGCCGAGATAGGCTTCGCGCACTTCCGGGTTGGTCAGCAGTTCCTGGCCGGTGCCGGACATGCGGATCTGCCCGGTGACCATCACGTAGGCGCGGTCGGAGAGACGCAGCGCGTGGTTGGCGTTCTGCTCCACTAGGAAGATGGTCATGCCGGTCTGCGCCAGTTCGCGCAAGGTCGAGAAGATCTGCTTGACCACGATCGGCGCCAGGCCGAGCGAAGGCTCGTCGAGCAGCAGCAGCTTGGGTCGGCTCATCAGTGCGCGGGCGATGGCGAGCATCTGCTGCTCGCCGCCGGACATGGTCATCGCCCGCTGATTGCGGCGCTCCTTGAGGCGCGGGAACAACTCGAACATGCGCTGCATGTCCTCGTCGGCGAACTTGGCGCCGATGGGGATGGTGCCCATCAGCAGGTTCTCTTCCACGCTCATGTCGGGGAATACGCGGCGCCCTTCCGGCGACTGCGCGATGCCGTTGGAGGCCACGTAGTGCGCCGACTTCTTGCTGATGTCGGTGCCCTGATAGAGGATCTGCCCGCTCTTTGCCCGCGGCTGGCCGAAGATCGACATCAGCAGGGTCGACTTGCCGGCGCCGTTGGCGCCGATCAGGCTGACCGTCTCGCCCTCGTTGATGTGCATGCTCACGCCCTTCAGGGCATGGATCTGCCCATAGAAGACGTTGACGTCCTTGAATTCCAGCATCGGCGAACTCATGCCACTTCCTCCTCTTCCGCGCCGAGGTAGGCGGCAATCACCTTCGGATCGTTCTTGATGTCTTCCGGCCCGCCCTGGGCGATGACCAGACCATGGTCGAGCACCACGATGTGGTCGGAAATGCTCATGACCATGCCCATGTCGTGCTCGATCAGCAGCACGGTGATGCCGTGCTCGTCGCGCAGCAGGCGGATCATCCCGGCCAGCGCCTCGGTTTCCGCCGGGTTGAGGCCGGCGGCCGGTTCGTCCAGGCAGATCAGTTCCGGTGCCGTGCACATCGCCCGGGCGATTTCCAGGCGGCGCTGCTGGCCATAGGAAAGCTCGCCGGCGAGGCGGTTGGCGTGCTCCACCAGGTCGACCACTTCCAGCCAGTAGAAGGCGGTATCGAGCAGCTTGCTTTCGGCCTCGCGGTAGCCGGGCGTATTGAAGATGCCGGCGAACATGTTGCGGTTGGCGAGCATGTGCTGCGCCACCAGCAGGTTTTCCAGGACGGTCATTTCCTTGAACAGGCGAATGTTCTGGAAGGTCCGCGCCAGGCCGGCGCGGTTTACCAGGTGGGTGCCGCCGAACATCTTGTACCAGACTCGCGAGCCGAACTGCGCCGGCTTGACGAAGTCGTCCGCCGCGAAGGGCTCGCCGAGCACTTTGATAACGTCGGTCTGCTTGCCCTGGGCGTTGAGCAGAATCTTCCCGCCGGTGGCCGAGTAGAAGCCGGTCAGGCAGTTGAACACGGTGGTCTTGCCGGCGCCGTTGGGGCCGATCAGCGCGGAAATCGAATGGCGCTTGACCGAGAAGTTCACGTCGTTCAGCGCCTTGATGCCACCGAAGTGCATCATCAGCGAGTCGACGGAGAGAATGACGTCGCTCATGGCGCCACTCCTTTGCGTGGGGCTATGCCGATGCGGTTGATACGAATCAGGCCGCGTGGTTTCCAGATCATCATCACCACCATGAGGATGCCGAACAGCAGCACGCGGTAGTCCGCGAAGCTGCGCAGCAACTCGGGGGCGACGGTCAGCACGAAGGCGGCGATCACCACCCCGATGGTCGAGCCCATGCCGCCGAGTACGACGATGGCGAGGATCAGCGCCGATTCGAAGAAGGTGAACGAGGCCGGGTTGACGAAGCCCTGGTAGGTGGCGAAGAACACCCCGGCCAAACCAGCGGTGGACGCACCGAGCATGAACGCCGAGAGCTTCACCAGCACGTGGTTGAGGCCCATCGCGCGGCAGGCGATCTCGTCTTCGCGCAGCGCTTCCCAGGCACGCCCGACCGGCATGCGGGTGAGGCGATGCTTGATGTAGAGCACCAGCAGCACGACCAGGAACAGCACGACGTAGGTGAACAGGAATTTCAGGTTCGGATCGTAGGAGATGCCGAAGAACTCGTGGAACGGCGTGCCGCCGTCCTTCGCGCGGCGGGCGAATTCGAGGCCGAAGAAGGTCGGCGCCGGAGCGCTCATGCCGTTCGGACCGCCGGTCACCGACAGCCAGTTGTTGAGGATCAGACGGATGATCTCGCCGAAGCCGAGCGTGACGATCGCCAGGTAGTCGCCGTGCATCCGCAGCACCGGAAAACCGAGCAGCATGCCGGCGAACGCGGCGAGGATGGCCGCCAGCGGCAGCATGCTCCAGAAGCCCAGTCCGAGGTACTCGTAGCCCATCGCCAGACCATAGGCACCGATCGCGTAGAAACCGACGAAGCCGAGGTCGAGCAGGCCGGCCAGACCGACCACGATGTTCAGGCCGAGGCCGAGCAGCACGTAGATCAGGCCGAGGATGACCACGGTGAGCAGGTACTTGTTGGCGAAGAACGGGAACGCCACCGCCAGCAGCACCAGCACCGGGAGAACCCAGCGCAGCCTCGACTTGTAATCGGGCGGCAGCACGCCGACGCCACCGGCCGGGCTCTCGAAGCTCTGCAGCACCACGGCGCCGCGCGAGGTCTGCAGGAACAGGCTGAGGGCGAAGCGACCGGCCATGACCACCAGCACCATCCAGCCGACGCGGTCGAACTCCAGGTTGAAATCGTAGCCCTGGAGCACCACGCCGACGATCGGACCGAACACGATGAGGGCGATCAGCCCGGCCATCACGCTGTCGATCAGGCTTTTCTTGATATCGATGGAAGAAGTGCTCACGGGCATCACACCTTAGTCACCTGGGGACGACCCAGGAGCCCTTGCGGTCGGAAGATCAGGATCAGTACCAGCAGCGAGAAGCTGAACACGTCCTTGTAGTCGGTGTTGACCAGGCCGGAGAACTGCGCCTCGGCGACGCCGAGGATCAGCCCGCCGAGCATCGCGCCGGGGAGCGAGCCGATGCCGCCGAGCACCGCAGCGGTGAAGGCCTTGATGCCGATGATGAAGCCGGCATAGAAGTCGAAGGTGCCGTAGTTCAGGGTGATCAGCACCCCGGCCAGCGCTGCCATGGCCGCGCCGATGACGAACACGTAGGAGATCACCCGGTCGGTGTTGATGCCGAGGATCTGCGCCATCTTGCGGTCCTGCTGGGTCGCGCGGCACATGCGCCCGAGGCGCGTGCGCTGGATGATGAAGGTAAGCGCCAGCATGCCGGCGATGGCGGCGGCGATGATGAACAGCTTGGTGTAGGTGATCATCACGAACCCTTCGCCGACATGCAGTTGCAGGCTGCCTTCGAGCATGGTCGGGATGCCTTGCTGGCGCGCGCCCTGGCTGAGCTGCACGTAGTTCTGCAAGATCAGCGACATGCCGATCGCCGAGATCAGCGGTGCCAGGCGGGTCGAATTGCGCAGCGGTTTGTAGGCGATGCGCTCGATGGCGAACCCGTAAACGCCGGTCACCACGATGGTGAATATGAGGGTCCCGAGAATCACCAGCGGGAAGGAGTGCACGCCGAAGAAGCCGAGTACCGCGATGGCGATGGCGGCGAGGTAGGCGGAGACCATGTACACCTCGCCGTGGGCGAAGTTGATCATGCCGATGATGCCGTAAACCATGGTGTAGCCGATGGCGATCAGGCCATAGACCGAGCCGAGGGTCAGGCCGTTGATCATTTGCTGCAGGAAAATACCGTCCATAAATCAACTCTCAAGTCATGACGGGAAGAGGAGTCTTGCGAAGGCCTGGAGCGTGCGTCCGGTTGCCGGGATAAGGCAGGGCGGCGACTCCCCTTGGACAAGAAGGGTCGGGCGACCGAAGCCGCGCCACCCTTCCGAGGCTCGACGCAAATACCCGAAGCCCCCGCGCGGGATCACCGCACGGGGGCTTCGACTGACATCAGAGTTGCTTGTACTTGCCAGCGTCGTCCCACTGGTACATCACGTAGTCGGAGACTTTCAGGTCGCCCTTGGCATCGAATTCCTTCTTGCCCATGACGGTGGAGACCGGGTTGGCTTTCAGCCAGGCCGAAGCCTTGGCGCCTTCGGTGCTCTTGGCGCCGGTGAAGGCGGCAGCGATGGCCTGGATCGAGGCGTAGGAGTACAGCGTGTAGCCTTCCGGCTCATAGCCGTTGGCGCGGAATTTCTCGATGACTGCCTTGCCATCCGGGATCTGACGCGGGTCGGCGCCGAAGGTCATCAGCACGCCCTTGGCGTATTGCGGACCGCCTGCGGTGCCGACGAATTCGTCGGTGACGATACCATCGCCGGAAACGAACTTGGCGGTGACGCCCTGCTCGCGCATCTGGCGCACCAGCGGACCGGCTTCGGCGTGCAGACCACCAAAGTAGACCACTTCGGCACCGGTGGAACGGATCTTGGTGACCAGGGCGTTGAAGTCTTTCTCGCCACGGGTCAGGCCTTCGTAGAGGACTTCCTTAACGCCGCGCTTGTTCAGCTCCATCTTGGTGGCGTCGGCCAGGCCCTGGCCGTAGGTGTCCTTGTCGTGGATGACGGCGACTTTCTTGGCTTTCAGGATATCGACAATGTAGTCGCCAGCGACAACGCCCTGCTGGTCGTCACGACCGCACATGCGGAATTCGCCGGTCAGGCCGCGCTCGGTGACCTGCGGGTTGGTCGACGCCGGAGTAATCGAAATGATGCCCGCTTCGTCGTAGACCTCGGAGGCCGGCATGGTGGAGGAGGAGCAGAAGTGACCGACCACGGCGACCGCCTTGTCGGAGTCGACCAGACGGTTGGCGACCGCTACGGCCTGTTTTGGCTCGCAGGCGTCGTCCGCCTTGACCAGCTTGATCTTCTCGCCGTTGATGCCACCGGCAGCGTTGATGTCGGCGGCGGCCTGTTCGGCACCACGCCACAACTGCTCGCCGAACGCTGCGTTACCCCCGGTCATCGGACCGGCTACACCAATGACTACGTCTGCGTATGCAAAAGAGGAAAGGCTCATCGCGCTAGCAACGGCGAAAGCCAGAACACCTTTGTTGAAAGACTTGTGAGGCATGGAGTTGCTCCCTGAGGGGTTTGGATTGGCAGCTTGCAAGAGCAAGCCTTATGCCAGCCCGTGAAAACTCCAGCCGAACGGGGAGAAACAGGGGGTCTTGTCAAAAAATAAGAGGATCCGAAAAAAAATTCCGCGCCACTCTCTTTCAATGCGCCTTTTTCGGGCAGATATGCGACAGCCTGCCCGAAGAGCCGTTTTTACTTTCGGTAACGGCCATTTACCGGGGGTAGATCGCCCACCGCTGGTGCACCGAAAATACCCAGCCGCACCATCGCTGACCAGCCTTCCAATACTCAGATCACCACGCGCAGGCATTGCCCGGCGTGGTAGAGCGAAAACCCCAGTTCGTACATCCCGCCACGCAGTCGTGGCGCACTGATGGCGGGCACGGAACGGAACGGCATTGGCAGCGCGCCGGCATCTCCCGTGCTCAGATAATCGGCGAAAGCCTTGCCGACCACGCTACCCGTGGTGACGCCACGACCGTTATAGCCGGCCACCGCGAGCAGCCCCGGTGCCGGCTCGAAGAGGCGCATCAGGTGGTCCGGGGTGAAATCGATGCAGCCCGTCCAGGTGTATTCCCAATCGACCGCCGGCAGGTAGGGAAAGTAGTGCTTCTGGATGCGCCTGGCCCAGGCGCGCAGGAACCACACTGGCTTGCGCGTGCCGTTGCCGAGGCTGCCGAGCAGCAGGCGGCCGTCGGCGTCGCGGCGGATGCTGCTGAGCACCTGGCGGGTGTCCCAGGAGCCCTGCCCACCAGGCAGGACGCGCGCGGCCGCCTCGCCCTGCAGCGGCGTCGAGGCGACCTGATAATAGAAGCCAGGAAAGAAATGCCGCCGCACCTCGCTCCATTCGCCTTCGGTATAGGCGCTCGACGCGATCACGACCTGCTCGGCGAGCACCGCCCCGCCATCGCTGCGCACCACCCAGTGCGCTCCCTGGCGTTCCAGCCGGGCCACCGGGGAATGCTCGAACAACTCGCCGCCGAGAGTCTGCACCGCGTTCGCCAGGCCCACCGTGTAGGCCATCGGGTTGAGCGTGCCGGCGCGACGATCGAGCAGCGCACCGGCGATCCGCTCGGTGCCGGTGGCACTTACGCAGGCTTGCCCGGTGAGCAGCTCGACCGGCGCACCACGGCGCAGCCATTGCTCGCAGCGGCTGCGCAGGTTGGCCAGCCCGGCGCCGTTGTGCGCCATGTGCAGCGTGCCATCGCGGCGTAGCTGGCAATCGATGCCGTAGCGATCGACCAGCGAGAACACCAGCGCGGGCGCCGCGCCCAGCGTCTGGTTCAGCTGCTGGCCGACGGCGAGGCCGAGGCCAGCTTCGATCTCGTCCGGAGGTATCCACATGCCCGCGTTGACCAGCCCGACGTTGCGCCCCGAGCCGCCATGACCCACTTCACGGGCCTCGAGGATGCACACCCGCTTGCCGCGCTCGAGCAGGTGCAGCGCCGCCGACAGCCCGGTGATGCCGGCGCCAATCACGCACACGTCGGCCTTGCGCTCCCCCGTCAGCGCCGCCGCGTGCGGCCGGCGCGGGGTCAGCACCTCCCACAGACATTCCTGGCGCAGCATGGTCATCTCAGACACTCCTTTTCCTGTGGTCCCCAACGAACCGATGCCCGAAAGATCCCGACACGCGTCCGATCAGTCGAAGGTGATGCCCTGCGCCAGCGGCAGTTCGCGCGAGTAGTTCACCGTATTGGTCTGCCGGCGCATGTAGGCGCGCCAGGCATCGGAGCCGGACTCGCGGCCGCCGCCGGTTTCCTTCTCGCCGCCGAAGGCGCCGCCGATCTCCGCGCCGCTCGGGCCGATGTTGACGTTGGCGATGCCGCAATCGCTGCCGGTCGCGGACATGAACAGCTCCGCCTCGCGCACATCGTTGGTGAACACGCAGGAGGACAGGCCCTGCGGCACGGCGTTGTTCAGGCGCAGCGCCTGCTCGAAGTCGCTGTAGCCGATGACGTAGAGGATCGGGGCGAAGGTCTCGCCGCGCACCACCTCGCTCTGCTCGGGCATCTCGACGATGGCCGGTGCTACGTAGAACGCCTCGGGGAACTGCTCGGCCAGTTGGCGTTCGCCGCCAAACACCTTGCCGCCCTCGCCGCGAGCCTGGCTCAACGCGCCCTGCATCGCCTCGAAGGCGTGCCGGTCGATCAGCGGACCGACCAGATTGCCCTGCAGCGGATGGCCAATACGCACCTTGGCGTAGGCCGCCTTCAGCCGCGCGACGATCTCGTCCTTCACCGTTTCATGGGCGATCAGCCGGCGCAGCGTGGTGCAACGCTGCCCGGCAGTGCCCACGGCGCTGAACAGGATCGCCCGCACGGCCAGGTCCAGGTCGGCGCTGGGCGCGAGGATCATCGCGTTGTTGCCGCCCAGCTCGAGGATGCTGCGGGCGAAACGGGCGGCGACCCTGGGTGCCACCTCGCGCCCCATTCGCGTGCTGCCGGTCGCGCTGACCAGCGCCACGCGCGGGTCCTCGACCAGCGCCTGGCCGGCAACGCGATCGCCGATCAGCACCTGGTTGAGGTACTCGGGCGCACCGTCGAAATTGGCGACCACCTTGTCGAGCAGCGCCTGGCAGGCAAGCGCGGTGAGCGGGGTCTTCTCCGAGGGCTTCCAGATCACCGGATTGCCGCAGACCAGCGCCAGCGCCGCATTCCACGCCCACACCGCGACCGGGAAGTTGAAGGCGCTGATCACCGCGACCACACCCAGCGGCTGCCAGCTCTCGCGCATGTGGTGGCCGGGGCGCTCCGAGGCGATGGTCAGTCCGTACAGCTGGCGCGACAGGCCGACGGCGAAGTCGCAGATATCGATCATCTCCTGCACTTCGCCCAGGCCTTCCTGGGTGATCTTGCCGGCTTCCCAGGACACCAGTTCGCCGAGGTCGGCCTTGTGCGCCCGCAGCGCCTCGCCGAACTGTCGGACCAGCTCGCCGCGGCGCGGCGCCGGAACCGACCGCCAGGCCTGGAAAGCGCGCTCGGCGCGCCCGACGGCCTGCTCGACTTCGGCGGCGCCTTGCAGCGAGACACTGCCGATACGGCTGCCGTCGATGGGCGTGTGCACGGCGAGGTCACCCTGCTGGATCAGCTGCGGGGAAAGCCCCAGACGGTCGAACAATGGGCCGAGCATGCGAACTCCTGAACATCGGTGGCGAGGGATACCCTATTAATAGCGGCTGGCGGGCGCGCCAACAAACGAGCATTGCTCCAGTTATCATTCCATTCGCTCATGCAAAGCCCCTCCATCCGAGGCCACCATGCTCAACAAACGCAACCTGCCCTCGCTCACCGCGCTGCAATGCTTCGAGGCCGCGGCGCGGCACCTGTCCTTCACCCGCGCCGCCGAGGAACTGAGCCTGACCCAGAGTGCGGTGAGCAAGCAGGTCGCCCAGCTCGAGGGGCAGATCCAGCACCTGCTGCTGCGCCGCGTGCGCCGGCGCTTGCAACTGACAGCGGCGGGCTCGCTGTACCTGGACGAGGTACGCAAGATCCTTACCCAGATCGAAATATCGACCCATTACCTGCGGTCCTACGGCGGCGAGACCGAGGTGCTGCGCGTCTGCGCCCCGCCCACCTTCGCCGCGCGCTGGCTGATTCCGCGACTCAAGGGCTGGCGCCTGGAATACCCGCAGATCCACCTGGACCTGCGCCAGGAGCGCGAGCCGGACGACCTGATCCAGGGCCGCAGCGACCTGGCGTTCTATTTCGGCCAGGGCGCGCGGCCAGGCGCCGAATGCGTGCGTCTGTTCGACGAGCAGATGCTGCCGGTATGCGCGCCGGGGCTGCTGCCCGAACAGCCGCTGGAAGTCCCGACCCGGCTCGCCGACTTCGTCCTGCTGCAGAACACCGGCCGCCCCGAGGCTTGGCACGATTGGTTCCTCGGCCAGGGCCTGTATACCGAAGACAGTTATCACGGGCCGCGCTTCGACAACTTCTACATGTGCATCCGCGCCGCCCAGGTCGGCTGCGGGGTTGCCCTGTTGCCGCGCTTCCTGGTCGAGGAGGAACTCGCCGAAGGCAAGCTGGTGATCGCCTGGGACCACGCGATGAGCAGTCACAACGCCTACTACCTGGCCTACGCGGAGCAGGTCGCCGAGGTGCCGAAGGTGCGCGACTTCGTGCGCTGGATGCTCGAGCGGCTCTAAGCACAGCAGGAAAAAAGGGAATGATCGCCAGGCCGGCGCCGCTCGGAAGAAACGCCGGGCATGAAAAAGGCCGCCCGGAGGCGGCCTTCTTTTGATCGATGGACGTCAGTCGACCAGGGTGACCGTGCCCTTCATCATCGCGACGTGGCCCGGGAACGAGCAGAAGAACGCGTAATCGGTACCAGCAGCCAGCTTGGACACATCGAAGGTCACGGAGTCGCTTTCGCCACCGCCGATCACCTTGGTGTGGGCGATGACGCGGTCGTCGCCTTGCTTGATGTAGTTCTTGTCGAGGCCGGCGGACATGCCGTCGGTGGCGACCGGCTGTTCGTTGGCGGCGGAAGTCAGCACCCAGTTGTGGCCCATCACGTTCTTCGGCAGCTTGCCGACGTGTTTCAGGTTCACCGTGAACTGCTTGCAGCTCTTGCTGATCTGAACGGCCTTGGTGTTGAAGGTCATCTGGTCGGTGGCTTCGATATCGACTTTGCATTCGGCGGCAAAGACCGGGGCGCTGGCGACGGCGAGCAGGGTTGCGATTGCGAGTTTGCGGATCATCTTGCCTCCTGGGCAGTAGGGCATTGGCAGCGAATCATCCCGTCAAGACTGCCAGAGCAGCGGCTTCTTACACAGCAGCTGCGGCGCCGTGTCGCAAAGACGCCGTGCCGCAGCAGAACGCCGTGGCCGGCGATGGTCCCGGCTTCGTGGGCCGGGAGATCGCGGACACCGCGCACCCGCAATCCGTACGTCGGACTATCGGGTTGATACAGATTCTCAACGAGTGACGCATACCCTGACCTTATAGGCTGAGACCGTCAACGCCACTTTAGGAGAGCAATGATGTATCTCAACGAATTACTGCGCGCGGTATTGGCGGCCTACGCCTGTGCTGCCAGCGGCATCAGCCCGGACAGCGAACGACTCGTCTGAAAGCGTGGCCGCGCCCGGCGCGGGCCGTTACTCTGTGTGTCCGGATGACCACGGAGTAGATGATGTCGTTGCGTTCCGTTTGCGTGTTCTGCGGTGCCAGCACCGGCCGCGATCCGATTTATCGCGAGGCCGCCGAGCTCCTCGGCGAAGAGATCGCCCGACGCGGCATGACGCTGGTGTATGCCGGTGGTGCGGTGGGCCTGATGGGTATAGTCGCGGACGCCACGCTCAAGGCCGGCGGCGAGGTCATCGGCATCATTCCGCAAAGCCTGCGTGACGCGGAAATCGGCCATCCCGGCCTGACGCGCCTGGAAGTGGTCGACGGCATGCACGCGCGCAAGGCGCGCATGGCCGAACTCTCCGACGCCTTCATCGCCCTGCCGGGCGGGCTCGGTACCCTGGAGGAACTCTTCGAGGTATGGACCTGGGGCCAGCTCGGCTATCACGCCAAGCCCCTCGGCCTGTTCGAGGTGATGGGGTTCTACGGCAAGCTCGGCGCCTTCCTCGATCACCTGGTCAACGAAGGCTTCGTCCGTCCGCCGCATCGCCAGATGCTGCAGCTGAGCGACTCCGCGTCCGGCCTGCTCGATCTGCTGGAGGCCTGGCGGCCTACCGTGGTGCCCAAATGGGAAGATCGCGCGCCGCGCTGACGGCCGATGCCTTTACCCGAACGCCCCCATTCACGGCTCCGAGAAGCGCATGTCCCTCTGGAAAACCCGAATCGCGCGCCTGGTCGGCCTGATCACCGAACTGTTGCGACGCTACCCGCGTGCCATCGCGGTATTCGGCTTCGTCTCCGGCCTGGCCAGCTTTCTGCTGGTCGACCGGCAAGCCGGCCTGGGCAAGCTGATCGCCGTGACCATGCTGGTCAGCTGGCTCTGGCTGGTGCTCGAAAGCACGCTGCGTCGCTGTACCGCGCGCTGGTTCGGCTTCGACCTGCCGCCGCCGCTGCTGCGCTACGCAACGCAAATGATCCATCAGGAGAGCCTGTTCTTCGTCCTGCCGTTCTTCTTCATCACCACCACCTGGAACAGCGGCCAGGCGCTGTTCACCGGCCTGCTCGGCGCCGCGGCGCTGGCCTCGATCACCGACCCGCTGTACTACAAGGGGCTGGCCGCGCGGCGCTGGGTATTCATGTCGTTCCACAGCCTGACGCTGTTCGCCGTGCTGCTCACCGCGCTACCGATCATCCTCCACCTGAGCACGCCGCAGGCGTACGTCTGGTCGCTCGGAGTGGCCGCGGTGCTGTCGTTCCCGAGCCTGATCGGCAGCCTCAAGCTGGCCGGCTGGCGGCGTTGGCTGATCTCGCTGGCGCTGATGGTGGTGCTCGGCGCGGTGGGCTGGCAGGCGCGGCTATGGGTGCCGCCGTCGACCCTCTGGTTGGGCGAAGTGGCGGTCACCGAGCAGTTCGACGACCTTTCCCGCAAGCCCGGCGTCAGCGTCGAAAGCATCGGCGCCGCGCAACTCAAGAGCCAGGGGCTCTATGCCTTCACCCGGATAAACGCGCCGCGCGGCCTGAAGGAGCGCATCTACCACGTCTGGCGGCACGACGGACAGATCGTCGACCGTATCGCCCTCGACATCCACGGCGGCGGCAAGGAAGGCTATCGCTCGTGGACGCACAAGCAGAACTTCCCCGACGACGTGGTCGGTGACTGGCAGGTGCAGGTCGTCACCGAGGCCGGCCAGATGATCGGCGTACTGCGTTTCGAGGTCACGCCCTAGGCCGCGTCCGCGCGTTCGATGCGCAGGTAAAACCCTCGCAGCGCCGCGGGGTCAAAACTGCCGAGGCGCGCAACGGGCGCATGACGGCGGGGGCAGTGCATGGAGTGGTGGGAGATCATCAGGGCGACGGTCGCAGACGAGTTTTCCGATCTGCCGGACCTCGCCGAAACTACGCGCCTGATGCTGCGCCTGGGTCTCGCCGCCCTGCTCGGCGGAGCGCTGGGCTATGAGCGTGCCGCCAAGGGCAAGGCCGCTGGCGTGCGCACGCACATGCTGGTGTCGCTCGGCGCCGCGCTGTTCGTGCTCGCCCCGCACATGTCCGGGGCCGAGCACGATGCCCTGAGCCGGGTCATCCAGGGGATCGCCGCGGGCGTCGGCTTCCTCGGCGCGGGCACCATCATCAAAGGCCACAGCGTCCACGAAGTGCACGGCCTGACCACCGCCGCCGGCATCTGGCTGACCGCCGCCATCGGCATCGCCGTAGGCATGGGCCGCGAAGCGACCGCGGTGCTCAGCACGTTGCTCGCACTGGTCATCTTCTTCGTCATTCCCAAGGTTTCACCGAACGGCTCGGACGATGAGATCCAGCCACGAGACCGGCAACCCTGAACCCCGGAGACACGATGAACCGTCTATCCAGCCAGCCGCTTACCCTTGCCCTCTGCCTTGCGCTGGTCGGCTGCGAAAAGGCCATGCTGCCGATCGCCGACAGCTACGGTCCGCAGCCCAGGCTGCCCGAGCCGGTCTCCAGCCTCCTGCCTACGGTGAACATCGCCAAGGCGCGCGGCTGGGCCGAGGGCCAGACGCCGGTCGCCGCCCAGGGCCTGCAGGTGCAGGCATTCGCCCAGGGCCTGCAGCATCCGCGCACGCTGCTGGTGCTGCCTAATGGCGACATCCTGGTCACGGAAACCGACGCACCGCCGAAACCGGACGACGGCAGCGGGGTGAAGGCCTGGCTGACCAAGAAAGCCATGCAGCGCGCCGGCTCCGGGCTGGGCAGCGCCAACCGCATTACCTTGTTGCGCGATGCCGACGGCGATGGCGTCGCAGAAGTCAAAAGCACCTATATCGAAGGCCTCAACTCGCCGTTCGGCATGGCGCTGGTGGGCGACACCCTGTACGTCGCCAATACCGACGCCGTGGTGAGCTTCCCCTACCGCGAAGGCGCGCTGCGCATCGACGAACCGGGGAAAAAGATCGTCGACCTGCCGGCCGGCAGCATCAACCATCACTGGACCAAGGACCTGGTCGCCAGCCGCGATGGCACACTGCTCTACGTCGGCGTCGGCTCAAACAGCAACGTCGCCGAGAACGGCATCGACGCCGAGCGCGATCGCGCCGGCATCCTCGAAGTCGACCCGGTCCGTGGCACTTCGCGGTTGTTCGCCGCCGGGCTGCGCAACCCGAACGGCCTGGCCTGGCAACCGGAAAGCGGCGAGCTGTGGGTGGCGGTGAACGAGCGCGACGAGATCGGCAGCGACCTGGTGCCCGACTATATGACCTCGGTGAAGAGCGGCGGCTTCTACGGCTGGCCCTACAGCTACTACGGCCAGCACGTCGACAGCCGGGTCGAGCCCCCGCGCCCCGATCTGGTGGCCAAGGCCATCGTTCCCGACTACGCGCTGGGCGCCCACACCGCCTCGCTGGGCCTGACCTTCTACCAGGGCGACCTGCTCAGGCGCTACAGCGGCGGCGCCTTCGTCGGCCAGCACGGCTCCTGGAACCGCGAGCCACCCAGCGGCTACAAGGTGATCTACGTGCCCTTCGCCAACGGTCGCCCGGCCGGCCCGCCGGAGGACGTGCTGACCGGATTCCTCAGCGACGACGGCGAAGCCCTCGGCCGCCCGGTGGGCGTGGCGACGGACAGGCAGGGCGCACTGCTGGTGGCCGACGACGTCGGCGATACGGTGTGGCGGGTGACGCCGCAGAAGCCGCAGTGAACCGGGCTCCGAGCGCTACTCGCGCTCGGGAGCCAGCGCCACCTCGCCGGCCGGGGTGACGGTGACCTGCACCTCCGGGTCGTGGCTGCCGCCGCCGAGGATCACCCCGCGCAGCGGCGATACGTCGGAGAAGTCGCGGCCCCAGGCCAGGGTGATGTGCTCCAGGCCCGGCTGCACGTTGTTGGTCGGATCGAAATCCACCCAGCCCTGCTGCGGGCAGTAAACCGAAACCCAGGCGTGCGAGGCATCCGCGCCGATCAGCCGCGGCTGGCCGGGCGGCGGCTGGGTCAGCAGGTAGCCGCTGACGTAGCGCGCCGCCAGGCCGCGCGAGCGCAGGCAGGCGATCATCAAGTGGGCAAAGTCCTGGCAGACCCCGCGGCGTTTCTCCAGCACCTCCAGCAACGGCGTCGCCACCTGGGTGGCGGTGGCATCGAAGGTGAACTCGCGGAAGATCTTCTGCATCAATGCCTGCGCGCCCTGCAGCAGCGGGCGGCCCGCGGTGAAACAGTCCTCGGCGTAATCGACGAAGGAATACTTGAGCCGGACCGCCGGCGACTCGAAGCGGAAACGGCTGGCTTCCAGCACCTCGGCCGACAGCGGTGCGCCGCTGTAGGAGAGCGCGGCGCTGGCTTCCTCCCAGGGCGGCGACTGCCGGGGATCGAGCGGCGGACGGGCGAGTATCTCCACGTCTAGGCGCGCCTCGACGCGCAGTTCCTCGTGGGGCCGCTCGAAGGCCAGGCGGGTCAGCGGATTGCCGAAGATGTCCAGCTCGTCGCGGCGCTGCGTCGGCGCCGGCTCGACCTTCAGTTCGCGGACGATGCAGCGCTGCCAGGCGCAATCGCGCGGCCACAGGTGCGCCAGCTGCTTGGCCAGCGACACCGCGGTGGCGTAGCGGTAATGGGTGTCGTGGACGACCTGGTAGCGCGCGCTCATGAGGACACCGTCTGCTGGCTGGCATCGACGTGGGCGAAGAAGCGCAGCGCCAGGCGATCGGAAAGCTGCCCGGCGGCCTCGCCAACGGCGCGCAGCAACTGGCTCAGGCCATTGAGCACGGCGCGCTTGCCGGCCTCGCCGAACAGCGCATTTTCCAGGGTGCCGAGGTCGACCAGGCGCAGGCGGTCGGTGAGCAGCGCCAGGTTCAGCTCGTTCTGGCTGCCGAACTGCTCGCTGAGGTGGTCCAGCGCCTTCTCCAGCTCGAGCAGTTGGAACAGCGCCGCATGCGGGTTCTGCTCGTCCAGCAGCAGCAGGTCGAGCACCGGGATCAGCTGCGGCGCGGCCTGGTAGCGCGAGCGGTAGGTGATGGTGCTGTTGCCCAGTTCGAGGAGCCACTCCAGCGCCGCCTGGTCCTGCACGGCCTCGCCGTCGAGGAATCCGGCGATGGCTTCGGCGAGGAACTGCAGGCGTTCGATGCGCCGGCCGATCATCAGGAAACGCCAGCCGTCGTCGCGGGTCATGTCGTCGAGGGCGAAGCCGGACAGCGCCGACAGCGACATCAGCAGGCGGTTGAGGAAGTCCAGCAGCTCGCCGAGGTCGGCCTCTTCGCGCTCCAGGGTCTGCGCCTCGCGCTGGATTTCCATCAGCGCCAGCCAGTTCTCCCGCGACAGCCGCCCGCGCACCTGCGACGCGGTCCAGTTCAGCCGCTGCAGGTTGGCGCGCAGGCTGTAGATCCAGTCCTCGCCGAGCAGGGCGACGAACAGCCGCTCTTCCAGCGTGCCCTCCTCCTCGTCCGGCAGCACGCCGAGGTCCTCGGCCAGTTGCAGCGCGGTCGCCAGCGCCATGGGCTCGTCGTCGTCGCCGACATAGCGCGACAGCACCACACGCAGCAGCCGGGTCAGGTCGTCGCAGCGCTCGGCGTAACGGCCGAACCAGAACAGGTTCTCGACGATCCGCGAGGGCAGGTGCGGATCGCGGCGGACCACGTCGTGCACGCCCAGCGGACGCGGGCGCGGCGCCTCGCCCAGCGCGGCGTGGCCGGCCAGCACCCAGGTGTCCTTGCTGCCGCCGCCGCTCTGCATGGCCACCACCTGGGCGCCGGATTCGGCGGAAACGCGGGTCAGCCCGCCCGGCATCACCCGGTAGCCGTCGGCGCTGGCGACCGCGTAGACGCGCATGCCGATCGCCCGCGTCTGCATGTGTTCGTCCTGCCAGACCGGCGCCTGCGACAGCTGTGCAACCTCCTGCGCCACGTAGGCATAGGGCCGCGCGCGGATGCGCCGGGTCAGGTTGGCCAGCCCGGCGGCGTCGAGGTCGTGAGCGAACTGCGGGACGAAGCTCTGCGAGGGGAAGGCCGGCATCACCAGCAGGTCGGCGAGTTTCTCCAGCGCCTGCTCCAGCACCGGCGCCTCGCCGCACCACCAGGTGGCGATGGACGGCAGCAGCAGCTCCTCGCCGAACAGCTTCTCCTGAATCTTCGGCAGGAAACCGAGCAGCCCGGGCGACTCCAGCACGCCGCTGCCCAGGGCGTTCGCCACCAGCACGCGGCCTTGGCGCACCGCTTCGAGCAAGCCGGGCACGCCGAGCGCCGAATCGGTCCGCAGTTCCAGCGGGTCGCAGAAGTCGTCGTCCAGGCGACGCAACACCGCGTGCACGCGCTGCAGGCCGCCCAGGGTCTTCAGGTACAGCGTGGCGTCGCGCACCGTCAGGTCGCTGCCCTCCACCAGCGGGAAGCCCAGATGGCGTGCCAGGTAGAGGTGCTCGAAATAGGTTTCGTTGAAACGGCCCGGGGTCAGCAGCACCACCATCGGCGTTTCGTTGTCCTCGCGCGGCGCCTGCTGGACCAGCGTTTCGCGCAGGGTGCGGAAGTAGCTGCTCAGGTGCTGCACGCGCAGTTCGCGGAACAGGTCCGGGAATGTCCGCGAGATGATCTGCCGGTTCTCCAGCGCGTAGCCGGCGCCGGAGGGCGTCTGCGTGCGGTCGGCGATCACCCACCAGCGCCCGTCCGGCGCCCGGCGCAGGTCCACGGCATAGCTGTGCAGGTAGGTGCCGCCTGGCGGACGAATCCCCTGGCACGGCCACAGGAAATTGTTGTGGCCGAACACCAGCTCGGTCGGCAGCAGGCCGTCGGCGAGCAGTTGCTGGGGGCCATAGATATCGGCGAGCACGCTGTCGAGCAGGCGCGCACGCTGGGCGACGCCGGCGGCGATGCCCTGCCACTCCTCGGCGCTGATCAGGTTCGGCAGCAGGTCAAGCGCCCAGGGGCGGTCGGTGCCCTTGGGGTCGGCATAGACGTTGTAGGTGACGCCGTTCTCGAGAATCTGCCGATCGAGCAGGGCCTGGCGCTGTTCCAGCTGCGCCGGGCTGCTGCGCTCAAGGTGCTGGTAGAGCTTGTCCCAGTGCGGGCGAACCCGGCCGCTCGCATCGAGCATTTCGTGATAGGCCCGCGGGGCGGGCGGGCAATCGGCAAGCAAGTCGGGCATCAGTGGCTCGATAGACAGTTAATCAGGGCCGATCATGGCCGCGCTCGAATCCCGCAGGCTGAACCTGCGCGGCGCGGCTCGGGTTCACACGCGACGCAGGTCCAGGGTCATCGGCAACTCGTCCGAAACAACCGGGCGCGGCGGCGCCAGCTTGCCCGGGGTGTGGCCGAAGCGGAAGAAACGCGCCAGGCGCCGGCTCTCGGCTTCATTGGAATTGACCGGCAGGGTCTCGTAATTGCGCCCGCCAGGATGGGCGACATGATACTGGCAACCGCCCAGCGAGCGCTGAATCCAGGTATCGAAGAGGTCGAAAACCAGCGGCGCGTGCACCGGGATGTTCGGGTGCAGGCTGTTCGCCGGCTGCCAGGCGCGATAGCGCACGCCGCCGACGAACTCGCCGACCTTGCCGGTGGCGCGCAACGGCACGCTGGCGCCGTTGCAGGTGAGGATGTAGCGATCCGGCGCGAGGCCGCTGAGCTTGACCTGCATGCGCTCCAGCGACGAATCCACGTAGCGCACCGTGCCGCCTACCGCGCCCTCCTCGCCCAGCACGTGCCAGGGCTCGAGCGCCTGGCGCAGCTCCAGGTCGATGCCCTGCACCACGTAGTCGCCGTAGCGCGGGAAGCGGAACTCAAAGTGTGCGGCGAACCATTCGCGGCGCAGCGGATAGCCCGCCTGGTTGAGCTCGGCGATCACATCGGCGAAATCCTGCTCGACGAAATGCGGCAGCAGGAAGCGGTCGTGCAGCTCGGTGCCCCAGCGCGCCAAACGCAAGGGCGCATAGGGTTCGTTCCAGAACCGCGCCACCAGTGCGCGCAGCAGCAACTGCTGGGTCAGGCTCATGCGCGCATGCGGCGGCATCTCGAAGGCGCGCAGTTCGAGCAGGCCGAGGCGCCCGGTGGCGCCGTCCGGCGAGTACAGCTTGTCGATGCAGAATTCGGAGCGGTGAGTGTTGCCGGTGACATCCACCAGCAGGTTGCGCAGCAGGCGGTCGACCAGCCACGGCGGGCATTCCGCGCCCGGTTCGGGCATTTGCGCGAAGGCGATTTCCAGCTCGTACAGCGAGTCGTTGCGCGCCTCGTCGACACGCGGCGCCTGCGACGTCGGGCCAATGAACAGCCCGGAGAACAGGTACGACAGCGACGGGTGGTTGTGCCAGTAGCTGATCAGGCTGCGCAGCAGGTCCGGGCGCCGGAGGAACGGCGAATCCGCCGGGGTCGCGCCGCCGAGGACGAAGTGGTTGCCGCCGCCGGTGCCGGTGTGGCGACCGTCGACCATGAATTTCTCACTGGTCAGGCGCGTCTGCCGCGCCGCCTCGTAGAGGAACTGAGTGCGCTCGGCCAGCTCTTCCCAGCTCGCCGAGGGCTGGATGTTCACCTCGATCACGCCCGGATCGGGGGTGACGCGGAAGTTGGTCAGCCGCGGATCGCTCGGCGGCTCGTAGCCTTCCATGAGGATCGGGCAGCGCAGCTCGCGGGCGGTGGTCTCGATCGCCGCGACCAGTTCGAGGTAATCCTCGAGACGCTCCAGCGGCGGCATGAACAGGTACAGGCGGCCGTCACGCGGCTCGGCGCACAGCGCGGTGCGGACGATCCGGTGGGCGGACTCGTTGAGCTTCGGCGGCGGCGTCGGGTCCTCGGCCTTGGCGGCTTTCTGCGGGAACAGCGGCGTCTTCACCCGCCCCTGGATTTCCAGGCGCGGCGGTAGCTCGGCGAAGAACTGGTTGGGATCGCGCGGGCGCACGAAGGGGTAGTCGGCCTCGCGCACCCATGGCTGCGAATCCAGCGGCAGGCGGTAGCCCATCGCCGAGTCGCCGGGAATCAGCCGGCAGTGTTCGTCGCGCAGGAACCAGGACCCGGTGATCCACTGCTCGCCTCTCTCGCTGCGCGCCAGCGGCAGGACGTGGCCGACGACCTCGCCGACGCCGCGGCAGAACACCTTGCGCAGGCGTTCGCGCTCCTGGGCATCGGCCAGGCGCGAGTCTTCCGGCGTGACGTTGAGCGGCAGCTTGCGCTCGCGCCAGAGGTAGTAGAGCCAATCCTCGAAGGCCGGAAACGCATGCTCGCCGGACAACCCGAGGTGCCCGGCCAGGGTGGAGAGGAAACGCGCGGCGAGGCGCGCATCGGCGCCGTAGTAGCGGGTTTCATCGGCGTAGAGCGCCGGGTCCTGCCAGATCGGCTCACCATCGCGGCGCCAGAAGCAGTTCAGCGACCAGCGCGGCAATTGCTCGCCCGGATACCATTTGCCCTGGCCGAAGTGCACCAGCGCGTTCGGCGCGTAGTGCTCGCGCAGGCGGTGGAACAGTTCGGCCGCCAGCCGGCGCTTGTTCGGACCGAGGGCGGCGGTGTTCCACTCGGCATCGTCGGGGTAGTCGAGGGCGACGAAGGTCGGCTCGCCGCCCATGGTCAGGCGCACGTCGTCGCGCTTGAGGTCGGCATCGATCTTCCGCCCGAGGCGGTCGATGGCCTGCCACTGCTCGTCGCTGTAGGGCTTGGTGACGCGCGGGGCTTCCCAGATACGCTCGATGCGCATGTCGTGGCTGAACTCGACCTCGGACTTCTCCACCGCGCCGCTGATCGGCGCCGCGGACGACGGCTCGGGGCTGCAGGCCAGCGGGATGTGGCCTTCGCCGGCGAACAGGCCGCTGGTGGCGTCCAGGCCGATCCAGCCGGCGCCCGGCAGGTAGACCTCGCACCAGGCGTGCAGGTCGGTGAAGTCGACGTCGGTGCCGCTCGGCCCGTCGAGGGATTTCACGTCGGCGGTGAGCTGGATCAGATACCCCGAGACGAAGCGCGCGGCCAGGCCCAGGTGACGCAGCAGTTGCACCAGCAGCCAGGCCGAGTCACGGCAGGAACCGGAGGCGCTGACCAGGGTTTCCTCGGGCGTCTGCACGCCCGGCTCCATGCGGATCAGGTAGCGGATGTCCTTCGACAGGCGCTGATTGAGCGCGACGAGGAAGTCCACGCTGGGCGTGGCGGTGCGGTCGATGCCGGCGAGGTAGGCCTCGAACTTCGGCGTCAGCGGCAGTTGCACCAGGTAGGGCGCCAGCTCGCGCTTCTCCTCTCCGGTGTAGGCGAAGGGAATCTTCTCGGCGTAGGGCTCGAGGAAGAAATCGAAGGGGTTGAACACCGCCATCTCGGCGACTAGGTCAACCTCGACCTTGAATTCGCGGGTTTTCTCGGGGAATACCAGGCGCGCCAGGTAGTTGCCCTGGGGGTCCTGCTGCCAGTTGATGAAATGGGTTTCCGGCAGGACTTTGAGCGAGTAGGAGAGGATGCGTGTACGGCTGTGGGGCGCCGGGCGCAAACGCACGATCTGGGCGCCGAGCTCGACCAGGCGGTCGTAGCGATAGTGGGTTACGTGGTGCAACGCGACATGGATCGACACGACGAGCCTCCTGCGGGCCTGGGCGATAACTTGCGACGCGCAAGACCCATGCCAGCCTATCGGGCCCGTGCAGGGAGCGGTCTACGCCCGCCGGCACCATGAGGGAGCATGGGCCGCCGGCGCATGCGCGACACGATCAAGGATGGGGCATCGACCGCCCTGCGGCAAGCTGACCCGGCGGCGGGGGCGGTTGCTGCAGGGGAAACAGGCCGGGGACGCCTCGACAAAGCAGGGACACACCGAGGACCGGTGCTGGAAGGCGATCCCGGAAGAAGCGCCATGCGGCGGTCAGCGGGACGCAATGTCCGTCAGCGTGGCGCCACAGGGCGCGCCGGCTTCTTACCCTTGCCCCTGGGCGGCGCGCCGCTGGCGCGATCCGCCTGACGCCGCGCCTGGGCGGCTGCCTTGGCCTCCTCGCGTTTGTCCCACGGCTTGCTGCCGTCGCTGCCGCGCGGCGGCAGCCCGGTGTGCTGGGTGAGGATCTTCTGTTCCTTGGCGACCTTGTGGCTGCCGGCCGGTGTCGAGTTCTTGCGCCGCGCACTCTGGTAGCTGTCGGTCGCTGGCTGGTGCAGGGGAATCAACTGGTGCTTACCCGGCCCGATCAGATCGGCGCGGCCCATGCGGGTCAGGGCCTCGCGCAGCATCGGCCAGCCCTTCGGGTCGTGGTAGCGCAGGAAGGCCTTGTGCAGGCGGCGCTGCTCCTCGCTCTTGACGATGGTGACCCCCTCGCTCTTGTAGGTCACCTTGCGCAGCGGGTTCTTGCCCGAGTGGTACATGGCGACGGGTAGAACGCCTGTACCTGGTCGGCACGGAAGCCGTTGCCCTTGAGCCACAGGGCCAGGTTCATCATGTCTTCGTCGGTGGTGCCCGGATGCGCCGCGATGAAGTACGGGATCAGGTACTGCTCCTTGCCCGCTTCCTTGGAGAACCGCTCGAACATCCGCTTGAACTTGTCATAGCTGCCGATGCCCGGCTTCATCATCTGGTTGAGCGGACCTTCCTCGGTGTGTTCCGGAGCGATCTTCAAATAGCCACCGACGTGGTGGGTGACCAGCTCCTTGACGTACTCCGGCGACTCGACGGCGAGGTCGTAGCGCAGGCCCGAGGCGATGAGGATCTTCTTCACGCCGGGCAACGCGCGGGCGCTGCGGTACAGCTGGATCAGCGAGGAATGGTCGGTGTTCAGGTTCGGGCAGATGCCGGGGAACACGCAGGACGGCTTGCGGCACGCGGATTCGATCTCCGGGCTCTTGCAGGCGATGCGGTACATGTTCGCGGTCGGTCCGCCGAGGTCGGAAATCACCCCGGTGAAGCCCGGCACCTTGTCGCGGATCTCCTCGATCTCGCGAATGATCGACTCCTCGGACCGGTTCTGGATGATCCGGCCTTCGTGCTCGGTGATCGAGCAGAAGGTGCAGCCGCCGAAGCAGCCGCGCATGATGTTCACCGAGAACCGGATCATCTCGTAGGCCGGGATCTTCTCCTTGCCGTACGCCGGGTGCGGCACGCGCGCGTACGGCATGCCGAACACGTAGTCCATTTCCTCGGTGCTCATCGGAATGGGCGGCGGGTTGAACCAGACGTCGACCTCGCCATGCTTCTGCACCAGCGCGCGGGCGTTGCCCGGGTTGGTTTCCAGGTGCAGCACGCGGTTGGCGTGGGCGTAGAGTACCGCGTCGCTGCGCACCTTCTCGAAGGACGGCAGACGGATCACGGTCTTGTCGCGGGTCAGCTTCGGACTCGGCAGCAACTGCACGACCTTGGCTTCGTTGGGGTCCTCCACGGGACCTTTTTCCTGCTCGATGGCGCAGGCGGCGGTGTCCTGGGTGTTGACGTACGGGTTGATGATCTTGTCGATCTTGCCCGGACGGTCGATGCGCGTGGAGTCGATCTCGTACCAGCCGGCAGGCGTGTCGCGGCGGACGAAGGCGGTGCCGCGGATGTCGGTGATGTCCTCGATCTTCTGCCCGTACGACAGGCGCTGGGCGATCTCCACCACCGCACGCTCGGCGTTGCCGTAGAGCAGGATGTCGGCGCAGGCGTCGATCAGGATCGAATGACGAACCCGGTCCTGCCAGTAGTCGTAATGCGCGATGCGGCGCAGCGAGGCCTCGATGCCGCCGAGCACGATCGGTACGTGCTTGTAGGCTTCCTTGCAGCGCTGGCTGTAGACCAGGCTGGCGCGATCCGGGCGCTTGCCGGCCAGGCCGCCCGGCGTGTAGGCGTCGTCGGAGCGGATCTTCTTGTCGGCGGTGTAGCGGTTGATCATCGAATCCATGTTGCCGGCGGCGACGCCGAAGAACAGGTTCGGCTCGCCGAGCTTCATGAAGTCGTCTTTCGACTGCCAGTCCGGCTGCGCGATGATGCCGACGCGGAACCCCTGCGACTCCAGCAGGCGACCGATAATGGCCATGCCGAAGGACGGGTGATCGACATAGGCATCGCCGGTAACGATGATGATGTCGCAGCTATCCCAGCCGAGCTGATCCATCTCCTGCCGACTCATCGGCAGGAAGGGCGCGGGACCGAAACACTCGGCCCAGTACTTGGGATAGTCGAACAACGGCTTGGCGGCTTGCATCGTCGGGGACCGGCTGAATTTCACGGCCGCGGAATATAGCACAAAAAATGAACAAGTCCGACCGTGCAGCAGGGTCTTTCCTGACCGGCCCCCCGACCGATCTTTCCCGACCGACGCGCACCCCGCGAGGCGATGGGTTGTGCTTACATTCAGCGAAATTGGACGCGCCAGGGCGTCCATTCATCAGGGAGCGCTTGGATGCGTGCAGTGATCTTTCTCGTCGTACTGTTATCGCTGGGCGCGGTGCAGGCGGCACCGGTACTGATCGAGAAGGACGACAGTGGACGAACGCTCAACGGGCAGATCGAACTGCTCGAAGACGTCGGCGGCCGGTTGAGCATCGCCGACCTTGCCGATCCGGCCGTGCAGGCGCGCTTCCAGCCCGCCGACGGTAAGGCCAGCGTCGGCCAGAGCCGTAACCCCTGGTGGATCAAGGTCAGCCTGCAGCGCGGCGCCGATGCTCCGGCGCTGTGGTGGCTGGAGGTCGGCTCGGTGACCTTGCTCGACCTGCGGCTGTACCTGCCGGGCGAGGACGGGGCCTGGCACACGCGCCAGTCCGGCGAGCGGGTCAGCTTCGCCGAAGGCCGCGACCATCCCTACCGGCGCATGCTGTTCGCCCTGCCGGCGCTGGGCGAACAGCCGCTGACCTTCTACCTGCGCAGCTTCGACCCGGCCGGCAACTCCTTCCCTCTGAAAATCTGGCAACTGGGGGATCTGGACCAGTTCGCCGCCCAGGAAAACCTCTACCTGGGGGTGATCTACGGAATCATCCTGGCGCTGCTGCTGTACAACCTGTTCATCTTCCTCACCCTGCGCGACGCCGCCTATTTCTGGTACGTGACGACCACCGCCGGCGCGCTGCTGATGATCCTCAGCATGAGCGGGCACGGTTTCCAGTACCTCTGGCCGGATTCGCCGGTGCCCTTCTGGCTGGACCGCATCAGCATTCCGGCACTCTGGGGCTTCGGCGCCTACCGCTTCACCCAGAACCTGCTGCAGACCCGCCAGCACGTGCGCTGGGCCCATCGCCTGCTGGATCTGTCCTGCGCCCTCTACGTGATCGCCGTGATCCTCGATGGCCTCGGCTGGCGCGGCTTCGGCGCCTGGCTGTTCGTCGTGCTGGCGCTGACCAGCATCCCCGGCGCGCTCTGGTCAGCGCTGGTGCGCGGCCGCCAGGGCTATTTCCCGGCGTACCTCTACCTGTGCGGCTACGGCGTGATCCTCGCCAGCGTCGGCCTGTTGCTGCTACGCGCCACCGGCGTGGTGCAGCCCTCGGCGTGGAACGCCTACGTGTTCCCCCTGGCGGTGGCGGCCGAATCGATCCTGTTTTCCTTCGCCCTGGCCTACCGCATCCAGATGCTCAAGCAGGACAAGGCGATCGCCCTGGAGCAGGCCGATCGCGAGAAGACCGCGCGCCTGGCGCAGATCCAGGCCAGCGCCGCCGAGCTGCAACGGGCGGTGAAGCAGCGCACCGCGGAGGTAGCGGCGAGCAACCAGCGCCTCTCGCAACGCGAGCAGGAACTGGAGCTGGCGGCCTTCCACGACCCGCTCACCGAACTGCCGAACCGCCGCCACCTGATCGAACGGGTGGACAACGCCATGGCCAACGCCATCCGTCGCGGGGAAAGCTTCGCGCTGATGCTGATCGACCTCGATCACTTCAAGCCGATCAACGACCGCCACGGCCACGACGCCGGCGACATGATGCTGCGCACCGTCGCCGCACGCCTTCGCGAGAGCGTGCGCGGCCTCGACAGCGTGGCGCGGCTGGGCGGCGACGAATTCGCTGTGCTGATCTGCGGACCGGATGCGGAAAGCCACGCGAAGATGATCGCCGACCGCCTGCTGAAGAAGCTCTCGCAGCCGGTGGCCTATGCCAGCTATCACCTGTGGGTGACGGTTAGCATCGGCGTGGCGTTCTACCCGCGCCACGCTACCCACTTCGCCAGCCTTTACCAGGCAGCCGACTCGGCGCTCTACGAAGTCAAACGCGGCGGACGCTCGGCGGCGGCCGTCAGTGGCGGCGAGGCGTGGCCGGTCGGCCCGGCGGACGCCGGAGCCTAGGAACGATAACGGCGCGGCACGCGGGCGGTGACCTTGGTCAGCAGCTCGTAGCCGACCGTGCCGCAGGCCAGCGCGATCTCGTCCACCGGCAATTGCGCGCCCCACAGCTCGACGGCATCGCCGACTCCGGCCTCCGGCAGCTCCGTCAGGTCGACCATCAGCAGGTCCATGCACACGCGCCCCGCCAGCGGCGCGCGCTGGCCGCGGACGATTACCGGTGTGCCGGCCGGTGCGTTGCGCGGATAGCCATCGGCGTACCCGCAGCTCACCGTGCCGATGCGCGAGGGCCGCGGGGCGACCCAGCCGGCGCCGTAGCCGACGCTTTCACCGGCCGCCACGTCGCGCACCGCGATCAGTTGCGCATTCAGACTCATCACCGGCTTGAGCCCCAGCTCGGCGGCGGAAAGCTCGGCGAACGGCGTCGCGCCGTAGAGCATGATCCCGGGGCGAATCCAGTCCATGTGCGCGGCCGGCAGGGTCAGTACGGCCGCCGAGTTGGCCAGGCTGCGCTGGGCGAAATCCAGGTCGAGCAGTCCGAGGAACTGCTCCAGCTGCGCCTCGGTGAGCGGATGGTTGCGCTCGTCGGAACAGGCGAAATGGCTCATCAGGTTGAGTTCGGCGACCTGATTGGCCTGGGCCAGGCGCGGATGCCAGACGCGCAGCGCCTCGGCGTCGAAACCCAGGCGGTGCATGCCGGAATCCAGCTTCAGCCAGACAGCGAGCGGCGCCGGCAGGCGGCTGGCGAGCAGCGCCTCGGCCTGCTCGGCGCCCTGCACCACCACGTCGAGGCGCAGCCGTGCGGCAACGGCGTACTCACTGGCCTCGAAACAGCCCTCGAGCAACAGGATGCGCGCGCCATCGTGCATCGCGCGGACCTCGGCACCCTCCTCCAGGCTGGCCACGGCGAAACCGTCGGCCTCGTCGTGCAGCGCGGTGACCACCTCGCGCACGCCGTGTCCGTAGGCATTCGCCTTGACCACCGCGAACACCTGACGACCGGGCGCGCAGCGCTTGGCGAAGGCGTGGTTGTGGCGAACGGCGGCCAGATCGATCTGGGCGAACAGGGGGCGCATGCTGGATATCCTGGAAGGAAAACGGGAGCGCCATGGTAGCGCCAGGGCGCAGGTTTTCATTGATCGGCGACGAGAGCTTCCGCGACGCGCGCGACCTACTCCTCGTCGAACTGGTAGCTACCCGGCGCGAGGTTCTCGAAGCGCGAGTACTTGCCGAGGAAGGCCAGCCGCGTGGTGCCGATCGGACCGTTACGCTGCTTGCCGATGATGATTTCGGCGACGCCCTTGAACTCGGTTTCCGGGTGATACACCTCGTCCCGGTAGACGAACATGATGATGTCGGCGTCCTGCTCGATGGCGCCGGATTCGCGCAGGTCGGAGTTGATCGGGCGCTTGTTGGGGCGTTGCTCCAGGCCGCGGTTGAGCTGCGAAAGGGCAACCACCGGGCAGTTGAACTCCTTGGCCAGGGCCTTCAGCGAGCGCGAGATTTCGGAGATCTCGTTGACCCGGCTGTCGCCGCTGGAACCGGGGATCTGCATGAGTTGCAGGTAGTCGACCATGATCAGGCCGATCTCGCCATGCTCGCGCGCCAGGCGCCGGCTGCGCGCGCGCATCTCCGACGGGCTGATGCCGGCGGTGTCGTCGATGAACAACTTGCGGTCGTTGAGCAGATTGACCGCGGAGGTCAGGCGCGGCCAGTCGTCGTCGTCCAGGCGGCCGGCACGCACCTTGGTCTGGTCGATGCGGCCGAGGGATGCCAGCATACGAATCACGATGGATTCGGAAGGCATCTCCAGGGAGAACACCAGGATCGCCTTGTCGCTGCGCATCAGCGCGTTTTCCACCAGGTTCATCGCAAAGGTGGTCTTGCCCATCGACGGACGGCCGGCAACGATGATCAGGTCGGCCGGCTGCAGGCCGCTGGTCTGCGCATCCAGATCGTTGAAGCCGGTGGACAGGCCGGTGATCGCGTCGCCGTTGTTGAACAGCGAGTCGATACGGTCGATGGCCTTGACCAGGATGTCGTTGATGCCGACCGGCCCGCCGGTCTTCGGCCGCGCCTCGGCGATCTGGAAGATCAGCCGCTCGGCCTCGTCAAGAATCTCCTCGCCCGTGCGCCCCTGCGGGGCGTAGGCGCTGTCGGCGATCTCGGTGCTGATGCCGATCAGCTGACGCAGCGTGGCGCGCTCGCGGATGATCTGCGCGTAGGCCTTGATGTTGGCCACCGACGGCGTGTTCTTCGCCAGTTCGCCGAGATAGGCCAGGCCGCCGACCTGGCTGAGCTGGCCTTCCTTGTCCAGTTGTTCGGAAAGGGTCACCACGTCGAACGGGGAGTTGCGCTCGGCCAGCTTGAAGATGGCCCGAAAGATCAGCCGGTGGTCATGCCGGTAGAAGTCACCATCGGAAACCTGATCGAGCACGCGCTCCCATGCATTGTTGTCGAGCATCAGACCGCCAAGCACGGCCTGTTCGGCCTCGATGGAATGGGGCGGCACCTTGAGTGCGGCGGTTTCCAGGTCGTATTGCTGTGGGATGCTGATGTCGTTCATAGGAGTCGGCGGCGATTCGAGACGAGCGATGGATTTAGCGGCGCGATCAAAGGATCACGCAAGAATTTCAGACAGGATACGGCGTTAACGCCGCCTGAAAAACAACGGGCACGGCATCGCTTGCGCAATGTCGTGCCCGATTGTCAGCAGACCCGCTGAATGCGGGGCCTGCGGTCGCCTGACTTAGGCGGCCACCACGATCAGTTTGACGGTGGCTTCGACATCGCTGTGCAGGTGCACGGCTACGTCGTATTCACCGATCTGACGGATGGTGCCGTTCGGCAGACGGACTTCGCTCTTCGCCACTTCGACGCCGGAGGCGGTCAGTGCGTCGGCGATGTCATGGGTGCCGATGGAACCGAACAGTTTGCCCTCATCGCCCGCGGTCGCGGTGATGGTGACTTCCAGCTCGGCCAACTGAGCAGCGCGCGTTTCGGCGGAAGCCTTACGCTCGGCAGCAGCTTTTTCCAGCTCGGCGCGGCGTTCTTCGAACGCAGCGACGTTGGCAGCGGTAGCAGCAGTAGCCTTGCCTTGCGGCAGCAGGTAGTTGCGACCGTAACCGGCTTTGACGTTCACCTTGTCGCCCAGGTTGCCCAGGTTGGCGATTTTTTCCAGCAGGATGATTTCCATTTGGGTCTTAACCTCTTGAACTTTTAACCTTCACCGTCCGCGGAATCCGGGCCGCTCTTGCGCCCCATACGTCCGCGAAAATCAAACAAGCTGTCGACGATGGCCAGGACCACCAGCAACGGATAGATCAGCTGCATGAACACCAGCAGCGTTATGTACAGGCCAACCAGCCAAAACCGGCTCAACGCGCCACCGGCCACCAGGCCGTGCATCAGGCCGACACCGGCAAACGCCAGCGGCACGCTGCACAGCGGCGTCAGCATGGCCATCTGCGGCCCCAGATTGGGGCCCAGCAGCATGCCGGCGATCAGCACCAGCGTGACCGGCACCGGCAGCCTCAGCGCGCGAAACTCGCCACCGAAACCGCCCGGGTTGTACAGCGCCGCCTGCCAGTAGCGCCCGAGCATCAGGCTGAGCAGGCTGAGGGCCTGCAACAACGCGGCCATCAGCCCGGTCAGCACTGGCGCCAACAGGCTCTCCAGGCGTACTCGCTCGTCTGCCGACATCTGCTGGTAGACGCCATCGAGCACCTGCGGCATGAGCTTCTGCAGCTCACCCGCCATGGCCGCGATCGGCTCGCCGAAAACCGCACCCAGAACCAGGCCGTAAACCAGGCCCAGCGGCACGCTGGCCAGCAACACACGCGTCCACGAAACAGCGCTACGCAGCACCAGTGCCAGCCCCAGCGTCCCGAGCAACACCATCAGGGTGCGCGGCTCGCCGAAGTACCACCAGACCAGCGCCGGCAACAGTGCCCAGGCGACGATGCCCAGGGCATCGCTCAACCCGCGCCGCAGCAGTACCAGACTGCCCGCGGCCGCACTCAGCCAGAACAACAGCGGCAACGCCGCGGCCCCGACCACCACCAGGGTGGCCTGCATGCGGCCGCGCATGACGAAATCAGCGAATGCGCGCATGCCTACTCATCTATCCCTTGCTTGCGTCGACTGCCCGTCTCAACGGCCGTGGCTGTCGGTGTAGGGCAGCAGGGCCAGGTAGCGAGCGCGTTTGATAGCGGTTGCCAGCTGACGCTGATACTTGGCCTTGGTGCCGGTGATACGGCTGGGAACGATCTTGCCGGTTTCGGAAACGTAAGCTTTCAGGGTGTTGAGATCCTTGAAATCGATCTCTTTAACGCCTTCAGCGGTGAAACGGCAGAATTTACGACGACGGAAGAAACGTGCCATGAAAGTGGCTCCTCAATAGATCCGGTGATTACTCGTCAGCGTTGTCGCTGTCGTCGCCATCGGCGCCGTCAGGGCTTTCAACGCGATCGCGGCGCTCACGGCGCTCGCTGCGGTTCTCTTCGGCCTTGAGCATCTCGGACTGGCCGGTAACGGCTTCGTCGCGACGGATGACCAGGTTACGGATCACGGCATCGTTGTAACGGAAGTTGTCTTCCAGTTCGGACAGGGCTTTGCCGCTGCACTCTACGTTAAGCATGATGTAGTGCGCTTTGTGCACGTTGTTGATGGCATAAGCCAGCTGACGACGGCCCCAGTCTTCCAGACGATGGATCTTGCCGCCGTCTTCTTCGATGAGCTTGGTATAGCGCTCGACCATGCCGCCGACCTGCTCGCTCTGATCCGGGTGGACCAGGAAGATGATTTCGTAATGACGCATGAATGCTCCTTACGGGTTGTAGCCTGCCGGAGAACCGGTCAGGCAAGGAGTGAAATTTCTCGTTTGACCTCGCCTGGAGGAAGGCGCGCGAACGCCTGCCCACTCGGCAAGGGGCGCCATTCTAGTGAAGGGTGATGGGCTGCGCAAGGCGAACTGGCGAATATTTAACCAGCGCGCCCTGCCCGGCCGTTTAGCCTGCCAGCGAGGCCAGCAGCTCGCGCACCTGCTGCAGGTCGTAGGGTTTGAGCAGAACCTGCGCCGCCGGCAGGCCTTCTTGGCGCGCATCCACCGGATAGCCGGAAGCGATCACCAGCTTGAGCTGCGGATGGTCCGGAGCAACCGCGCGCAGCAGCTCCAGCCCGGACATCCCGCCCAGCCCGATATCGGTGAGCAGCACGTCGAAGTGCGCACCCTTCAGGGCCTGCAGCGCCTCCTCGGCGGATTCGCAGGCATGCACGCGATGCCCGAGCTCCTCGATCACCTCGCCCGTAAGCATGCGCAGGGTGAAATCGTCCTCGACGAAGAGGATGCTCAGGCCGGATGCCGCCTCGATTTGCAGCGCCTGCCCGGCAGACTCGCCGGGCTGCGCCGTCGCCTCGTTCGATTCGCCGGACAGGCTTGCGTCGGCGACCTCGCCGCTCCGAAGGTAACGCGGCAAATAGATGACCACGGCGGTACCGCCAGCCTCTTCGCTGGCCAGCGTGATGTGCCCGCCGCTCTGCTTGACGAACCCGTAGGCCATGCTCAGGCCGAGCCCGCTGCCACCGCGGCCGGCCTTGGTGGTGAAGAACGGCTCGAAGGCGCGCTCCAGCACTTCCGGGCTCATGCCGCAGCCTTGGTCGACCACGCTGAGCTGCACGTAATCGCCACTGAGCACGTCGCCATGGCTCTCCGCATACCGCTGATCGAGCGTGACGTTGCGCACCTGCAGGCGCAGGACGCCGCCGTTGCCCTGCATCGCGTCGCGCGCATTGATTACCAGATTGAGTAGCACCGCCTCCAGATTCCCGACATCGGCGAACGTGGACCAGAGCCCGTCGGCGATCTCGAACTGGATGGACGTACCCTCGCCCAGCGAGCGCCGCAGCAGTTCGCCCATGCGCTGCAACAGTTCGCCCAGATCCAGCGCCTTGGGCATCAGGGGCTGGCGGCGGGCGAAGGCCAACAGTTGCGAGGCCAGGCGCGCGCCTTTCTCCACGCCGGCGACCGCCGATTCGAGGCGGCGGGCGCTGGTGGCATCGTTTCCGAGCGAACGGCGCAGCAGTTGCAGGTTGCCGCCGATGACCTGCAGGACGTTGTTGAAGTCATGGGCGATGCCGCCGGTGAGCTGGCCTATGGCCTCCAGTTTGCGCACCTGCAGCAGCTCCTCCTCGGTCTGCCGCCGCTCGGCTTCGCTCTTCTCCAGCTCGGCGGTGCGCGCCGCCACCAGTTCCTCGAGGTGCTGGCGATAGCCGGCCAGCTCGTCTTCGCTACGCTTCTGCTCGCTGACGTCGCTGCCCTGGACGAAGATCCCCGACACCGTGCCATCAGACCCGGTGATCGGCTGCAGGATGAAGTCGACGTACAACTCATCCAGCACGCCGGGCCGGCGCTGCAGCTGCACACGGCTCTTCCTGCCGACGTACGCCTGGCCGCTTTGGTAGACCTGATCGAGCAGTTCGAAGAACCCCTGCTCATGCAGCTCGGGAAGCGCCTCGCGCAGCGGTCGGCCCAGTAGCGCGCGCTCGCCAACCAGGCGCTCGTAGGCCGGATTGGTCAGCTCGAAGACGTGCGCCTCGCCGCGCAGAAAGCAGATGAATCCCGGTGCCTGCTCGAACAGCTGGCGCAACTGGTAGCCCTCGGCCTGCATCGCCCGCGCGCGCGACAGCACGCCCTCTTCGCGCTGCGCCTGTGGCTGGGCGCCGGCGGACTCGCCCAGCGCGAGCTTCATCGCCTGCAGGTCGGTGACGTCGACAGTGTGCTGCAGAATCATCTGCACTTCGCCGGCAGCGTCGAGGATCGGCGTGTGGGTGGCGCTCCAGAAGCGCTCCTCGAAACCCGCGTCCCCGGAGCCCTCGCGCGCAATGGCGTAGCGGATCAGCGGCAGGGTATCGAGCGCCTTGCGGCTGAGGACGCGCTGGAACGAGGCCATCAGATCGGCAACGGCGGTGCTGTCCGGCTGCAGCGGGTCAGGCGGGAACGCCTCGTCGATACGCTTACCCAATAATTCGGCGCGGCTGCGCCCGGTAGTCCGCAGGTAGGCATGGCTGGCGTCGAGGATGATCAGCTCGGGACTCAGCAGCAGGTAGGCATTGGGCGAAAGCCTGAACAGGCTTTCGAAATCAGGACACGGCATTACTGACCTCCGACAGGCCTCTGGGCTCCCTCACCCCCGCTTCGAATGCCGTTCGCAGCGAAAGGTTCGGCGCCTCGGAAGGCCGCCCGCCGGGCGTGGCTCGACGGGACAGAACGTTCTTGGGGCTCAGCCCGGGAGTTTGCCGCGACGCTGGCGCACTGCCTCGAACAGGCAGACGCCGGTCGCCACCGACACATTGAGGCTGCTGACACTGCCGGACATCGGCAGGCGCGCCAGGTAGTCGCAATGCTCGCGCGTCAGACGGCGCATGCCCTTGCCTTCGGCCCCCATGATCAGCACCGTCGGGCCGCTCATGTCGAGCGCGTAGATGTCCTGGTCCGCCTCGCCTGCTGTACCGACGATCCACAGGCCGCGCTGCTGCAATTTCTCCAGCGTGCGCGCGAGATTGGTCACCGCCACCAGCGGGATCACCTCGGCGGCGCCGCAGGCCACCTTGCGCACCGTGGCATTTAGCGTGGCGGACTTGTCCTTGGGCACGATCACCGCCAGCACCCCGGCGGCATCCGCGGTACGCAGACAGGCGCCCAGATTGTGCGGATCGGTGACGCCGTCCAGCACCAGCAACAACGGCGGGCCTTCGGCGCGCTCGAGCAGCTCTTCGAGCATGTTCTCGCCCCAGACCTGGCTGGGGCTGACTTCGGCGACGACGCCCTGGTGCACGCCCTCGGCCCACTCGTCCAGCTCGCGACGGTCACGGGTCCCGGTGCTTACGCGCGCCTGCCTGGCCAGCTCGACCAGCGTCTGCACGCGAGGGTCCTGGCGCCCTTCGGCCAGCCAGAGCTGCTTGACCCGCCTGGGATGGTGGCGCAGCAGAGCCTCTACGGCGTGCACGCCGTAGACTTTTTCCAGCTCGCTCATGACTTGGCCTTACGCTTGCGCGGTGCGTCTCCCGCGGCGGCCTTGGGCGGCCCCTTGCGATGACGCGTGGACTTGCCCGCCGCCTGGCCGCCGGACGTGGCCGGCTTGCCCGACTTGCCGCTCTTGGCCTCCGAGAGCAGGGCCTGCTTGAGGGCGCGGCTCTTGTTCACATCGGTGTTGCCGAAGGCGTCGTCGCCGCTGGACGCCGCGTCGGCGCCCTTCGAACTGCGGCGCGGCGCGGAAGCGCCAGAGGCCGATGATGATTTCGTCGGCGTACCGCCCGACTTGCCGCGTCCACCGCCCGTGGAAGGCTTCTCGCCCGTACGGCTCTTGCGTCCGATCGGCTTTTCCAGCTGCTTTTCGGCCAGCTCGAAATCGATCTTGCGCTCGTCCAGGTCGACGCGCATCACCCGCACTTCGACGCTGTCGCCGAGGCGGAAACTGCGCCCGGTCTTCTCACCGGCCAGCCGATGGTGCACGGCATCGAAGTGGTAGTAATCGCCTGGCAGTGCGGTCACGTGAACCAGGCCTTCGACGTAGATGTCCTTCAACTCGACGAAGATGCCGAAGCCGGTCACCGCGGTGATCACTCCGGCGAAGCTCTCGCCGACGCGGTCCTTCATGAACTCGCACTTGAGCCAGTTCACCACGTCGCGGGTCGCCTCGTCGGCGCGCCGCTCGGTCAGCGAGCACTGCTCGCCAAGCTGCTCCAGCGCCTGCTCGTCGTAGGGATAGATGCGCGCCTTCGGCATCACGGCCGCGCCGACGCGCCTGACGTGCGGCGTATCGCGCTTGGAGCGGATCACACTGCGGATCGCACGGTGGGTGAGCAGGTCCGGATAACGGCGGATCGGCGAGGTGAAGTGCGTGTAGGCCTCGTAGTTCAGGCCGAAGTGTCCGTGGTTGTCGGCGCTGTACACCGCCTGGCTCAGCGAGCGCAGCATCACGGTCTGGATCAGGTGGAAGTCCGGGCGCTCCTGGATGGTCTGCAGCAGCGCCTGATAGTCCTTCGGCGACGGGCCTTCCTTGCCGCGGTGCAGGGTCAGGCCCAACTCGCCGAGGAATGCACGAAGCTTCTCCAGGCGCTCCGGGGGCGGGCCGTCGTGCACCCGGTAGAGGGCCGGAATCTCGTGCTTCTTGAGGAACTCGGCGGTGGCGACGTTGGCCGCCAGCATGCATTCCTCGATCAGCTTGTGCGCATCGTTGCGCTGCGTCGGACGGATCTCGGCGATCTTGCGCCCCGAGCCGAAGATGATCCGCGTCTCCTGGGTCTCGAAATCGATCGCGCCGCGGCTGTGGCGGGCCTCCAGAAGCACCTGGTAGAGCGAATACAGCTGCTTGAGGTGCGGCAGCACTTCGCTGTATTCGCTGCGCAGGGCCTTGCCCTCGCTGCTCTTGGGCTGTTCGAGCATGGCGCTGACCTTGTTGTAGGTCAGCCGCGCATGGGAATGGATCACGGCCTCGCAGAACTGGTAGTCGGTCAACTTGCCGGTCTTGGAGATGCTCATCTCGCACACCAGCGCCAGGCGGTCGACATGCGGATTCAGCGAGCAGAGGCCGTTGGAAAGCACCTCCGGAAGCATCGGCACCACGCGCTCGGGGAAGTACACCGAGTTGCCCCGATTGGTCGCTTCCTCATCCAGCGCCGAGCCTACCTTGACGTAGTGCGACACGTCGGCGATCGCTACGTAGAGCTTCCAGCCACCGGAGAACAAGCGCCAGTTGCTGCCGTTCTTCTCGCAGTACACCGCGTCATCGAAATCGCGCGCATCCTCGCCGTCGATGGTGACAAAGGGCAGATGGCGCAGGTCGACGCGCTTCTCCTTATCCTTATCCTCGACTTCCGGCTTCAGCCGCGCGGCTTCCTTCTCGACGGCGGCCGGCCATACATGCGGGATGTCGTAGCTGCGCAGCGCCACGTCGATCTCCATGCCCGGCGCCATATAGTTGCCGACCACCTCGACGATATCGCCCTGCGGCTGGAAGCGCGGCGTCGGCCAATGGGTGATTTCCACCTCGACGAATTGACCGATCTTCGCTCCGGAGGTACGCCCGGGGCTGATCAGCACTTCCTGCTGGATCTTCGGGTTATCCGGAATCACGAAACCGATGCCCGTCTCTTCGTAATAACGCCCGACGATGCGTTCATGACCGCGGGAGATCACCTCGACGATGGCACCTTCGCGGCGGCCACGCCGATCCAGCCCGGCGACGCGCGCCAGGGCGCGATCGCCGTCGAACACCAGACGCATCTGCGCCGGACTGAGGAACAGGTCGTCGCTGCCGTCATCGGGAACCAGGAAGCCGAAGCCGTCGCGGTGACCGCTGACGCGGCCGCAGATCAGGTCGAGCTTGTCCACCGGGGCATAGGTGCCACGGCGCGTATAGATAAGCTGGCCATCGCGCTCCATTGCACGCAGGCGGCGGCGCAGGGCCTCCAGCTGATCTTCGGTGGTCAGCCCGAACTCCTCGACCAGTTGCTCGCGGCTGGCGGGAGCGCCACGCTCGTCGAGGCGCTTGAGGATCAGCTCGCGGCTGGGGATGGGGTTTTCGTATTTTTCCGCCTCGCGGGCGGCCTCGGGATCGAGGGATTGCCAGTCGGCCATCAGGGAAAGGTCACCTTGTCTGTTGATTCTGTTGTCTCGTCATATGCCTATTGAAGCGCGAAATCCACTTGGCTGGCAGCTTTGAGCGGACAATTATTTTTTTCGCCGTCAGGGGTTTACAAGGGAAAACATCGTCCGTATATTTCGCGCCCACAACGTCGCACATACGTTGTAACACGGAAATCGATGAGCCATCATCGTATCCAGTGCCCAGGTGGCGGAATTGGTAGACGCACTAGGTTCAGGTCCTAGCGGTGGCAACACCGTGGAAGTTCGAGTCTTCTCCTGGGCACCACTCTTCAGATAAACCGAGCCGCGAGGCTCGGTTTGTCGTTTAAGCGGAAGGCAATATCCGATCGGTTCGCCGATGAAAGTTGCCAGAAGTCGGCGAGCGATCGTCGCAATGTGCCCAGGTGGCGGAATTGGTAGACGCACTAGGTTCAGGTCCTAGCGGTGGCAACACCGTGGAAGTTCGAGTCTTCTCCTGGGCACCACTCTTCAGACGAACCGAGCCGAATGGCTCGGTTTTTCGTTTCTGCGATGACAATCCGTCACTCGCCGACATGAAAAAGCCGGGAACATGGCCCGGCCTCTTCCAGCCCGCCGAGCGCTACGCCTTGAATTGCCCGAGACTCGCCTTGAGCTGCGCCGCCAGGCCGTCGAGCACCCGGCCGCTTTGCGCGGTCTCCGCCACTGCATCGGCAGACAGGCGGGCCTCGGCGTGGATCACGTCGACCCTGCGGCGAACGGTGTTCGCGCCCTCTGCCTGATGCTCAGCGGCCTGGGCCGCTGCCTCCACGGCGCCATGCACGCTGGCCACGGCGCGCTGCACGTCCTCTTGCAAGCTTTCGCTGTCGCGCAGCGCCTGCAAGCCCTCGCTGGCGCGCTCCTGAGCCTGGGAAATCGCCGCGACCGCTTCCTTTGCACCCTTCTGCAAAGCACTGATGTGCGCCTGGATATCGCCTGTCGACTGCTGGGTCTTGCTCGCCAGTGCACGCACCTCGTCGGCAACCACAGCGAAACCACGGCCGCTCTCGCCGGCACGGGCCGCCTCGATGGCCGCGTTCAGCGCCAGCAGGTTGGTCTGCTCGGCGATCCCGTGAATCACCGACAGCACCACTTCGATCTGCTCGCTCTGCAACGCCAGCCGCTGGATCACCTCGGAACCGTTCTGCACGCGCTCTTCCAGCGCGCCGATGAGTCCGCCGACGCGCCTGGCGATCGCCTCGTTGTCCTGCGTGGCGCGGCGGATATCACCGACCCGCTGCAAGGCCTCCTGCATGGTGCGGCTTTCCGCCTGGGCCTCGGCAGTCATGCTGGCCAGCGCTTCGAGACTGCCGGCAACCTCGTTCATCTGCCTACCGGCCGCAGCCTCCGCCGCATGGCTGCGCGAGGCCAGCGCCTGGATTTCCGCGCCGGTCCGCACGGCCACGTCGCCGGCCTTGCGAACGATCGGCTGCAGTTTGTCGATGAACCGGTTGACCGCATCGGCCATCTCGCCGAGTTCGTCGCGACTGTCCAGCTTCACGCGGCGAGTCAGGTCGCCCTCGCCTGCCGCTAGGTCATTGAGTGCCGCCACCAGCAGCCGCAGCCGGTTGACCACGCGCCGCCCCAGGACCACCGCAAGCACCAGCAATACACCCAGACCGACCAGCACCAGCGCCAGGCAGATGCGCCAGCGCAACTCGCTGGCCGCCTCGTCGACGGTCTTGCGCGTACCGGCATTCATGTTATCCGCCGCCGCACGAGCCGACTGCAGGCGAGCCTTCAGCGCCGCCGTGCTGTCGGTGGCGGCGCCGGACAGGCTTTCGCCCACCAGTTGACCACTGCTGGCGATCAGTGCGGTGAAGCGCTGATCGAGCGCCTGCAACTGAGCGTCGATGGACGCCGTGGAGATGCCGAGGCGCACCTTGCCGATTTCCACACCATTGGGATTGATCGATGCCTCGACCAAGTGCACGGATGGATCGCTGGCCGCGGCATTCAACACCTTGTCCAGCGCGCGTTCGCCGCTGCCGCGCTCCAGCAACGCCATGATCAAGGGGTTCTGCCGGTTCAGGTAGCGGGTCAGGTGTTCTCCCTGGGCGTCGTCATAGACCACGAACAGCACGTTGGGATTGCGCTGCGCACGACGGGCGAACTCGGACAGTGCCGGCGCGTCGTTATCCCACATCGCCTTGGGAGCGACGGCGGCAAGCAGTTGGGCGAGATCGTTGGCGGAATCCTCGAGGTTCGCCTCCAGGCTGCCGCGCAACTGGGCCTGCTCCTGCTTGAGCCGCTCGCTGAGCGACGCCGACAGGCGCTGACGGGTTTGCTCGGACAGGTCGCTGAGTCCGGAAGAAACCTCCTGCCCTGCCTGCTCCAGTTCGGCGGACAGCTTCTGCGTCTCCTCGCCCAGGTGTGAGGCGAGTTTTTCCGTCAGGGCACTCACCGTGCCCCGAGTAAGGGCACCGGCCACCAGCACCTGCACCAGCAGCGCAAGACCCAGGGCGATGAACGCGGGCCGCAATAGACGGCTCCGCAGCAGAGACAGGATGGCTGACACGACGACACTCCTCAACGACCGTTACCCGTTAACGGCGACTACCAGGATTTGTTTACCCATTCAGCAATCCGCATGCCGCGAAATGCGACATTTCCTTCAGCAATGAAAAAGGGCCGCTCTAGGCGGCCCTTCGGACACGACTGACTCAGGAGTACGGGTGACGAAGCACGATGGTTTCGTTGCGATCCGGGCCGGTGGAGATAATGTCGATCGGGGCGCCGACCAGCTCCTCGATGCGCTTGATGTAGGTGCGCGCATTGACCGGAAGCTCGTCGAGGCTCTTCGCGCCCACGGTGGATTCGCTCCAGCCGGGCATGTCCTCGTACACCGGCTGCAAACCGAGGTAGCTGTCGGCATCGGTCGGAGCATCGACCAGTACGTCGCCGTTCTCGTCCTTGTAGCCGACGCAAATACGGATGGTTTCCAGGCCGTCGAGCACGTCGAGCTTGGTCAGGCAGAGACCGGAAATGCTGTTGATCTCGATGGCGCGACGCAGGATCACCGCATCGAACCAACCGCAGCGACGCGCACGACCAGTGGTAGAGCCGAATTCGTGGCCACGCTTGGCGAGGAAAGCACCGGTTTCGTCGAACAGTTCGGTGGGGAACGGCCCGGAGCCGACACGGGTGGTGTAGGCCTTGGTGATGCCGAGGATGTAGTCCAGGTACAGCGGACCGAAACCCGAACCGGTGGCAGTGCCGCCGGCGGTGGTGCTGGAGCTGGTGACGAACGGATAGGTGCCGTGGTCGATGTCGAGCAGCGAACCCTGCGCGCCCTCGAACATGATGTGCGCGTTCTCGCGACGCAGCTCGTGCAGACGCGCGGCGACGTCGGTAATCATCGGCTTGAGCACCTCGGCATAGCCAAGCGCCTCGTCCAGGGTCTTCTGGAAATCGACCGCCGGTTCCTTGTAGTAGTGCTGCAGGACGAAGTTGTGGAAGTCGAGCAGCTCGCCGAGCTTGGCGGCGAAACGTTCACGGTGGAACAGATCGCCGATGCGCAGGCCGCGACGCGCCACCTTGTCTTCATAGGCCGGACCGATGCCGCGCCCGGTGGTGCCGATCTTGGCATCGCCGCGGGCCTTCTCGCGGGCCTGATCCAGCGCCACGTGGTAGGGCAGGATCAACGTGCAGGAGGGGCTAATGCGCAGGCGCTCGCGCACCGGCACGCCTTTTTCTTCGAGCTTGATGATCTCGCGCATCAGCGCGTCGGGCGCGACGACCACGCCATTGCCGATCAGGCACTGCACGTTCTCGCGCAGGATGCCCGAGGGAATCAGGTGCAGAACGGTTTTCTCACCGTCGATCACCAGGGTATGGCCGGCATTGTGGCCGCCCTGGTAGCGCACTACGGCGGCCGCTTCGTCGGTCAGCAGATCGACGATCTTGCCTTTGCCCTCGTCACCCCATTGGGTGCCCAGGACGACGACATTCTTACCCATAACAGTTGTCCTCTTTGCGGAAGCTCGGTGCCGGCACGGCCGGCGGGAAAACTCAGGAATTCAGTGCCACGACCTGCCAGCGGCCATCGCGCAACAGCAGTTGGCGATCGCAGCTCGCCTCCCGCGCCGCGGTCTCGGCCTGCCCCGGCAACGCCTGGACCACGCGCTGGCCCTCCTGGCGCAGGCGCTGGATGACCTGCCACAGAGGCAGGTCATGGCTGTCAGGCGCCCAGATACCGGACAGCGGCTCGTCCAGCCGCATGTCGCCGAGGGTGACCAGGCTCTTCAGATCGGTGGAGAAGCCGGTGGCCGGCCGTGCGCGACCGAAATCGGCGCCGATATCGTCGTAACGGCCACCCTGGGCGATCGAATGACCGAGCCCGGGAACGAAGGCGGCGAACACCACACCGGTGTGGTAGTGGTAACCGCGCAGTTCGCCCAGATCGAAATACAGGGGCAGCTCCGGGTAGCGCAGGCTCAGGGCATCGGCGATGGCGATCAGTTCGTCCAGCGCCAGGTGGACATCGTCCGGCGCCTCGACCAGACAGGCCTGGGCCAGGTCCAGCACTTCCCGGCCGCCGCACAGGTCGACCAGCGAGCGCAGCATGCCGGCCAGGGTGGGCGACAGCGCTGCGGTGAGCTCGGCGACTTCATCCACCGCCTTGCGCTGCAAGGCGTCGAACAGACGCTGCTCGGCCTCGCCGGACAGGCCGGCGGCGCTGGCCAGCCCGCGGTAGATACCGACGTGGCCGAGATCCATGTGCACGTCGGGCACCTCGGCCAGCGCCAGGGTGTCGAGCATCAGGCTGATGACTTCCACGTCGCTCGCCGGACTGGCGTCGCCGTAAAGCTCGGCGCCGAGCTGGATCGGGCTGCGCGAGGTCGTCAGTGCACGCGGCTTTGCATGCAGTACGCTGCCTGCGTAGCACAGGCGGCTCGGCCCTTCGCGGCGAAGACTGTGCGCATCCATCCGCGCGACCTGCGGCGTGATGTCGGCGCGAAAGCCCATCAGTCGACCGGAAAGCGGATCGGTGACCTTGAAGGTACGCAGATCGAGGTCCTGGGCGGCGCCGGTGAGCAGCGAGTCGAGATATTCGATGTGCGGTGTCACCACGAATTCGTAGCCCCAGCACTGGAACAGGTCCAGCACCCGGCGGCGCGCCGTTTCGATGAGCGCCGCTTCCGGCGGCAGTACTTCTTCGATGCCATCTGGCAGCAGCCAGCGGTCTACCGTTGCCATTTCGCCTTTCCCCTTGTTCAACCGGGCGGCAGCCTACAGTGGAGCGAATAAATGGGCGCTCACCAGCAAACGCTGGCCGACCCGACGGGATGCGCGGTGCGGAAAAGCCAGGCATTTACCGCTGCGCATCGGCCTGGCGCGGGACAGAAAAAGACGCTCCGATTCATCGCATGATGAACGACCCGGATCGTCGTTCGACTGACATGTGTCCGCTGCAGACGCAAAAAAGCCGGGAATTTCCCGGCTGACTCATGATAACACGTTTTCCCCGAGGGTCATCCGGCGGGCGACTGACGCCCGCCGGAAGGGGCTCACGGCTTGGACTTTTCCAGGTAGCGGAAGAAGTCGCTGCTCGGGTCAAGAACCAGGACGTCGCTCTTGTTGGAGAAGCTCTCGCGATAAGCGCGCAGGCTGCGGTAGAAACCGTAGAACTCCTGATCCTGGCCGTAAGCTTGCGAGTAGATCGCCGCAGCCTTGGCATCGCCATCACCGCGGGTTTCCTCGGCCTCGCGATAGGCTTCGGCCAACAGCACGCGCTGCTGACGGTCGGCGTCGGCCCGGATGCCTTCGGCCAGCTCGCGACCCTTGGCGCGGTGCTCGCGGGCCTCCCGCTCACGTTCGGTGCTCATCCGCTCGAACACGCTGCGGTTGACCTCGCGCGGCAGGTCGATGGCCTTGACGCGTACGTCGAGAACCTCGATACCCAGCTCCTTGCGCGCCATCCGATCCAGCGAAGCGGTGATATCCGCCATCAGCGCATCGCGCTCGCCAGACACCACTTCGTGCAGGGTGCGCTTGCCGAACTGGTCACGCAGACCGGATTCCAGCCGGCGCGACAGCCGTTCGTCGGCGATCTGCTTCAATCCGGAGGTCGCGGTGTAGAAGCGCTCGGCATCGGCCACCCGCCATTTGGCATAGGCGTCGACCATCACCGCCTTCTTCTCCAGGGTGAGGAAGCGCGAGGTGGACGAATCCAGGGTCAGCAGGCGCGCATCGAACTTGCGGACCTTGTTCACCAGCGGAATCTTCACGTGCAGGCCGGGTTGCAGGTCAGCCTCGACCACACGACCGAACTGCAGCAGTACCGCCCTTTCCGTCTGCGAAACGATGTACAGGCTGTTCCAGGCGACGACCACGACGATGACGCCGAAAATCAGGGCGATCAGCGATTTATTGTTCATCAACGAGTCTCCCTCGAACGCAGGTCACGCTGCCCCAGATCGATGCCGGCAGGCGCATCGGCCTGACCGGCACTGGAAGCCGAGGTGCCCGCGGCGGCGGAACCGCTGCGCTGTTTCTCCATCATCTTGTCCAGCGGCAGGTAGAGCAGGTTGTTCTGCCCTTTCTCGCCGGTTACCAATACCTTGCTGGTGTTGCTGAAGACTTCCTGCATGGTGTCCAGATACAGACGCTCGCGGGTCACTTCCGGCGCCTTGCGGTATTCGGCAACCAGTTTGGTGAAGCGCTGTGCCTCACCCTGGGCGCGCGCCACCACTTCGTCGCGATAGCCATTGGCCTCTTCGAGCAGGCGCTGGGCCTGCCCGCGCGCTTCCGGAATCACACCGTTGGCATAGGCTTCGGCCTGGTTCTTCTCGCGCTGTTCGTCTTCACGGGCGCGGATCACATCGTCGAAGGCTTCCTGCACTTCACGCGGCGCCGCCGCACTCTGCACGTTGACCTGGGTAACGGTAATGCCAACCTTGTAGGTGTCGAGGAAACGCTGCAGGCGTTCACGAATCTCGCTGGCCATCAGCTCGCGACCCTCGGTGAGCACCTGGTCCATCGCGGTGGAACCGACAACATGGCGCAGGGCGCTGTCGGTGGCGTGCTGCAGGCTGATTTCCGGCTGATCGACGTTGAGTACGAAGTCCTGCAGGTTGGTGATCTTGTACTGCACGGTCAGCGGCACCTCGACGATGTTCTCGTCCTCGGTGAGCATCTGCCCCTGCTTGGAGTACGCCCGCTCGCGGGTCACGTTTTCCTGGAACTTGCGATCGAACGGCGGGAAATAGATGTTCAGGCCCGGCCCGACCGTTTCGTAGTACTTGCCGAAGCGCAGCACCACGGCCTGCTCCTGCTCGTCGACGACGTAAATCGCGCTGTACAGCCAGATCGCCGCGAGAATGGCAACGAACACGGCAATCATGCCGAAGCCCATGCCCTTGCCGGAATCACCGCCGGAAGGGTCGCCTCCCCCGCCACTGCGTTTCTTGCCGCCGAACATGCCATTCAGGCTGTCCTGCAGTTTGCGGAAGGCTTCGTCGAGATCCGGCGGACCCTTGCGGTCGCCGCCCCGGCGCTTGTTGCCCCAGGGGTCTTGATTGTTCGAATTGCCACCCGGCTCATTCCAAGCCATAGCGCTCTCCATCTGATAAAGCAAAGACGCACCGTTGTGCGCCCGCCATGCTAACCAATGCCTGCGAAGAACGGCAAAGCCACCCCTCCAGGGTTTATTGCAAAGTGTGTTGCTCGATGAATTCCACAGGCTGCATGCCGGCGCGACTCACCAGGCGGTTCAGTTCGGCACGCGGCAGGCGCACGGCCAGAAGGCTTCCGCCCTGCTCGTCGTGCCCCTCGCTCTGAACCGCACCCAACTCGAAGAACTGGGCGCGCAAACGCGCCAACTTCTGCGGCAGACACAGGGTGCCGACGAACAGGTCGTCACCCAACAATTCCGCGATAGCCTGTTCAAGCAGCTCGAGACCGAGCCCATCGCGCGCAGAAACCCAGACGCGCTGGGGCTTCCCTTCGGCATCGCGCTGAATCTGAGGTTCAATCCCCTCCAGCAGGTCGAGCTTGTTGTACACCTCCAGCATCGGCAATTCGCGCGCGCCGATCTCGTCGAGAACGGCGACTACCTGCTCGATCTGCGCATCGCGCTCAGGCTCGTGGGCGTCGATGACGTGCAGCAGGAGATCGGAGTTGCTCGACTCCTCCAGCGTGGCCCGGAACGCCTCCACCAGCTTGTGCGGCAAATGGCGAATGAAGCCCACCGTATCGGCCAGCACCACGGGCCCCAGGTCATCCAGTTCGAGCCGGCGCAGCGTGGGGTCGAGCGTGGCGAACAGCTGGTCGGCCGCATAGACCTCGGAGGTGGTCAATGCGTTGAACAGCGTGGACTTGCCGGCGTTGGTGTAGCCGACTAGGGAAACGGTAGGGATGTTCGCCCGAGTACGCCCACGGCGAGCCTGCTCGCGCTGACTGCGCACCTTTTCTAGGCGTTGCTTGATCTGACGGATGCGCACGCGCAGCAGGCGACGGTCGGTCTCCAGCTGGGTTTCACCCGGACCACGCAGACCGATACCGCCTTTCTGGCGTTCAAGGTGGGTCCAGCCGCGAACCAGCCGCGTGCTCATGTGCTCGAGCTGGGCGAGTTCGACCTGCAGCTTCCCTTCGTGGGTGCGTGCACGCTGCGCGAAGATATCGAGGATCAACCCCGTACGATCGAGCACACGGCACTCGAAGGCGCGCTCGAGGTTGCGCTCCTGACTGGGCGTAAGGGTGTGGTTGAAGATCACCAGCTCCACCTGCTCGGCCCTGACACGGTCATGCAGTTCGCTGACCTTGCCACTGCCGATCAGATACTTGGCCGTGAACTGATGGCGCGGAACGCTGACGAAAGCCACCGTTTCCGCGCCCGCAGAACGGGCAAGCTCCTGGAATTCCTGAGGATCCTCACGCGCTTCCGGGTCCTGACCATCCAGGTGAACCAGAATGGCCCGTTCACCGCCTCCGGGGCGCTCAAAGAACAAGGCGGCCCCCTATCAGGCGTTGCCCGCTTCGGCCTGCTCCGACTCACTGGCGCTTGGCAACCGAACCGGACGGCTGGGCACGACGGTGGAGATCGCGTGCTTGTAGACCATTTGGCTGACGGTGTTCTTCAGCAGAATCACGAACTGGTCGAAGGATTCGATCTGGCCCTGCAGCTTGATGCCGTTGACCAGATAGATGGAAACCGGGACGCGTTCTTTCCGTAAGATGTTCAAGTAAGGGTCTTGTAGCGAATGCCCTTTTGACATGTGCCGCACTCCTTTAAGGATCAATAGGTCTTTAGTAATTCTAACAATGGCGGGTGCCATCCCACCCCAAGGATAGTCGGCATTCGCAGGACTCAGGCCAATATGGAGACCGACTCCAGGTATTTCAAGGTTTGCGAAAGATTGTCCCGGGCCAGACTGTCCAGCCAGTGTAAATCGGCCCAGCTACGCAACCAGGTGAACTGCCGCTTGGCCAACTGACGCGTCGCGATGATGCCGCGTTCGGTCATCTCATCGCGGGTCAGCTCGCCGTCCAGATACTCCCACGCCTGGCGATAACCCACCGCTCGTATAGACGGCAACCCCGGATGCAAGTCACTTCGCCGACGTAGAACTTCGACCTCCTCGACAAAACCCTGTTCCAGCATGCCGAGAAAACGCCGGGCGATGCGCTCGTGGAGCACGTTCCGCTGAGCCGGAGCAATCGCCAGATGCACCACAGTATAAGGTAATTGTGCCGCACCCGACGCGTCTGGAACGGGATTTTGCGCAGCCTGTCGGCGACGGTGCTCGGTCATGCTCACACCGCTCGCCAGGTACACCTCCAGCGCGCGCGTCACCCGCTGCGGGTCGTTGCGGTGGATGCGCGCTGCCGACACCGGATCGACCTCGGCCAACTGCCGGTGCAGCGCCTCCAGTCCCTCGCGCGCGGCGCGCGCCTCCAGTTCGGCGCGGATCGCGGTATCGGCGGCGGGCATGTCGGCCAGCCCCTCGAGCAACGCCTTGTAATACAGCATGGTACCGCCGACCAGCAGCGGAATCCTGCCGCGCCCGCTGATTTCGGCCATCGCCGCCAGGGCATCGGCGCGGAAATCGGCCGCCGAGTAGGCCTCGGCAGGGTCGCGGATGTCGATCAGGCGATGGGGAAATTCGGCCAACAGGGCCTTCGAAGGCTTGGCGGTGCCGATGTCCATGCCGCGATAGACCAGCGCGGAATCGACGCTGATCAGTTCGCAAGGCAGCGCGCGCGCGAGCTCCAGCGCCAGGTCGGTCTTGCCGGACGCGGTCGGTCCCATGAGAAAGATGGCGGGTGGCAAGGAAGACATGGCGGGCCAGGAAATGATCGCGACGCCGGTCAGCGGCCGCGAAGGAACAGCTTGTCGAGGTCGTCCATGCCCATCTGCGTCCAGGTGGGCCGGCCGTGGTTGCACTGCCCGCTGCGCTCGGTGTGCTCCATGTCGCGCAGTAAGCCGTTCATCTCGGGCAGGGACAGGCGGCGATTGGCGCGGATCGCGCCGTGGCAGGCCATGGTGCCGAGCAACTCGTTGAGGTGCGCCTGAATGCGATCGCTGCTGCCGTACTCCAGCAGATCGGCGAGTACGTCGCGCACCAGCTGCGACGACTCGGCCTGCTTGAGCAGCACCGGAATCTGGCGGATCGCCAGGCTTTCCGGACCGAAACGCTGCAGTTCGAAGCCCAGCCGCTGGAACCACGCCTCGTGCTCCTCGGCGCAATCGGCCTCGCGCTGGCTCACCGCGATGCTTTCCGGCACCAGCAGCGGTTGGCCGCGCAGGCCCTCACTGGCCATCGCCGTTTTCAGGCGCTCGTAGGTGATCCGTTCATGCGCAGCGTGCATGTCCACCACCACCAGCCCCTGGGCGTTCTCGGCGAGGATGTAGATGCCCTTGAGTTGGGCGATGGCATAGCCCAGCGGCGGAATGTCGCCCTGGCTCTCCGGCAACGCCACCGGCGCCTCGGCGAGCGGAGCGAAGTACTCGCGATAGGCGCCCTGCGCCTCGGCGGCGGGCAACGACGAATCCCCGCGCGGCGCCTGATAGCCAGCGCTGTAGCCGCTTCCCGCCGGAGAACGCCAGGCCGGGTCCGCGGCGCTGCGCTCCAGCACGTTGGCAGCCAGGCTCATCTCGCCCTGCGGGCCGAACTCGCCGGCCTGCGGTCCGCTCGGCGCTTGCAGCGCCGAGGTGACGGCGCCCGCCAGCTGATCTTCCGGGCGCACGTCGCCGAGCGCGCGATGCAGCGTGCCGTAGAGAAAGTCGTGAACCATGCGCCCGTCCCGGAAGCGCACTTCGTGCTTGGTCGGATGCACGTTGACGTCGACTACCGCCGGGTCGACCTCCAGAAACAGCACGAAGGTCGGATGCCGACCGTTGAACAGCACATCGCGGTAGGCCTGGCGCACAGCGTGGGCGACCAGCTTGTCGCGCACCATGCGCCCGTTGACGTAGAAATACTGCAGGTCTGCCTGACTGCGCGAGAACGTCGGCAGGCCGACCCACCCCCAGAGGTGCAGGCCGTTGCGCTCGACCTCGATCGGCAGCGCCTGCTCGAGGAACGCCGGCCCGCAGACCGAGGCGACGCGGCGCGCGCGGGTGATTTCGTCCGGGGCCTCGTGCAGGGCGAAGACGGTCTTGCCGTTGTGACGCAGGTGAAAGGCGACATCGAAACGCGCCAGCGCCAGGCGCTTGATGACTTCCTGCAGATGGTCGAATTCGGTCTTTTCGGCGCGCAGGAACTTGCGCCGCGCCGGGGTGTTGAAGAACAGGTCGCGCACTTCCACCGAGGTGCCCACCGGATGCGCGGCGGGTTGCACCAGAGCCTCCATGTCGCGGCCCTCGGTTTCCACCTGCCAGGCCTGCTCGGCATCGGCGGTGCGCGAGGTCATGGTCAGCCGCGCCACCGAGCTGATCGAGGCCAGCGCCTCGCCGCGGAAACCCAGGCTCATGACCCGTTCCAGGTCCTCGAGATCGCGGATCTTGCTGGTGGCGTGCCGCGCCAGCGCCAGCGGCAGGTCGTCGGCCGGAATGCCGCCGCCGTCGTCGCGCACCCGCAGCAGCTTGATGCCGCCCTGCTCTACGTCGACGTCGATGCGCCGGGCACCGGCGTCGAGACTGTTTTCCAGAAGCTCCTTGATCACCGAAGCCGGTCGTTCGACGACTTCGCCGGCGGCAATCTGGTTCGCCAGCCGCGGACTGAGCAGCTGGATGCGCGGCACCCGGCTCATTGCTGCGAGACCAGGGTCGTTGCGGGAATTTGCAGGGTCTGGCCGACCCTGATGGTGTCGTTCTTCAGGTCATTGGCGCTGCGCAGCGCACTCAGCGCTATTTCGTAGCGCTGGGCGATCAGCGCCAGGCTTTCACCGGAGCTGACCACGTGTTCGCGTGGGCCTGCAGCGATCTTGCCGGCATCGCGCAGCCACGCGACGTACGTACCCGGCGGCGGGTTCTGCTGGAAGAACTGCCGAACGCCGGAATGGATCGAGCGCGCCAGCGCCTGCTGGTGGCTGCGCGACTGCAGCTTGCTGGCTTCGTTGGGGTTGGAGATGAAGCCGGTCTCCACCAGGATCGACGGGATGTCCGGCGACTTCAGCACCATGAAACCGGCCTGCTCGACGCGACGCTTGTGCAGCGGGGTGATGCGCCCCATGTTGCTCAAAACCTTCTGCCCGACATTGAGGCTGGAGGACAGCGACGCGGTCATCGACAGATCCAGCAGCACGCCGGCGAGCATGCGGTCCTTGTCGTCCAGGGCGACGCTGCCGGCGCCGCCGATGAGGTCCGAACGGTTTTCCGTGTCGGCCAGCCAGCGCGCGGTTTCCGAGGTGGCGCCGCGGTCGGACAGGGCGAACACCGAGGCGCCGAACGCTGCCGACTTCGGCGCCGCGTCGGCATGGATGGACACGAACAGGTCCGCGCCTTTCTTGCGGGCGATCTCGGTGCGTTTGCGCAGCGGGATGAAGTAGTCGCCGGTACGCGTCAGCTCGGCGCGGTAACCCTTCTCGGCGTTGATCTGGCGCTGCAGCTCCTTGGCGATCTCCAGCACCACGTCCTTCTCGTGAACGCCTTTCGGACCAATGGCGCCGGGGTCGTCGCCGCCATGGCCGGCGTCGATGGCGATGATGATGTCGCGCTTGCCGCCCGGCACCGGCGGCAGCTTGGCGTTCGGCTTGGTTGGTGTGACCGGCGCGACCGGCTCGCTGGCGATGGTGGTCGGCGGCAGCTCGGGCGCGGTGGAGGCACCTTCATCGTAGAGATCGACCACCAGGCGGTCGCCGTACTGCTGGTTGGGCGGCAGGGTAAAACTCTTGGGCGTGACCGGTGCCGACAGGTCGATGACCAGGCGCAGGTCGGTGGGCGAGCGTTGCGCGGCGCGCACGCCCTTGATCGGCGTATTGGCCAGGGCCAGCTTGTCCAGTGAGGTGGTCAACTGCGCGCCGCTGATGTCGACGACGATGCGATCCGGGGCGCTGAGGGTGAACACGCTGTGCTGCACCGGCCCGCTTAGATCGAAGACCAGGCGGGTGTTGTCCGGCGCGCGCCAGAGACGGACGCTGCGCACATCCGAGGCCGCCAGCACATTGCCGGCCAGGACGATCAGCAGCACTCCGATTCCCGCGAACAGCGCGCGCATGCGCATGGATATCCCCTTTCTGTTGTTCATACGTCCCCAGCCAGGGTCGCGCACCAGGCATTTCCACGAGCGCCTTGTGACACCAGACGCAGGGATCGCCCCCCGTCATGGGGGCTAATGGTAATGTCCAGGTCCGACCTTGGCAAAACGCCGCAGCCTCGCTGCGGCCATTCGACCAGACAAAGTGCATCGTCCGCGAAGTAATCGCGAATGCCAAGAAATTCAAGCTCTTCGGGATCATTCAAGCGGTAAAGGTCGAAGTGGAAAACCCGCTTTTCGCCCAGTTCGTATGGCTCGACCAGGGTGAAGGTCGGGCTTTTGACCGCGCCAGCGTGGCCCAGGCCGCGGACGATCCCGCGCGACAGTGTGGTCTTGCCGGCGCCCAGGTCACCGTGCAGGTAGATCACGCCCCGGCCTTCGCTGACCGCGGCCAGGCGCGCGCCGAGCGCGTACATCGCCTCCTCGTCGGCGGCGAACAGGGTCACTTCACGCACGGCGATTGCTCCTCGAGAAGATTGCGAATGACCGGGATCAGGTCGCTGGCCGCCAGCCCGCGCCCTTCCGGCCCGAGTCGCTCGCCCGCCGCCGCATGCAGCCAGACGCCCAGGCAGGCCGCCTCGAACGCGGGCAGACCCTGCGCGTACAAGGCGCCGACCAGACCGGCTAGCACATCGCCGAGCCCCGCCGTCGCCATCGCCGGATGACCGCGGTCGCACAGCGCCAGCCGCCCGTCCGGCGCGGCGACCAGGCTGCCGGCGCCCTTGAGCACCACCACCGCCTGGAAGCGTTGTGCCAGCGTCTTCGCCGCGGCGGGGCGGTCGGCCTGCACGTCGGCGATGGAACAGCCGAGCAGACGCGCCGCCTCCCCCGGATGTGGCGTGATCACCGCCTGCGCCGGCAGGGATACCGCGCCGGCGGCCAGCAGGTTCAGCGCATCGGCATCCCACACCTGGGGCTTCTCGCTGCCGGCGGCGACCGAAAGCAGACTGCGGCCCCAGGCGCCCTGCCCGAGACCCGGGCCGACCACCAGCAGATCCGCCTTGTCGACCAGCGCCTGCAGCTGATTGGCCGACTCCACGCCTGCACTCATGACTTCCGGGCAGCGTGCCTGCGCCGCCGCCAGATTGGCGCCACGTGTCGCCAGGGACACCATGCCGGCGCCGCTGCGCAGTGCGCTCTGCGCGGTGAGCAGGCCGGCGCCGCCGGTGCCGTGGTCGCCGGCAATCGCCAGCAAATGGCCGAACTGGCCCTTGTGCGCGGTGGCGCGACGCGCCGGCAGGATCGGCAATGTACCCGGCGCCAGGCGCTCGGCGGCCCTCTCGGTGTGCGCCACCTGCAGCGGATCGGCCTGCAGGTCGTCGAACACCAGCTCACCCACCCGATCCGGCGCACTGCCGGTGAACAGGCCGAGCTTGAGGCCGATGAAGGTCACCGTGAGATCGGCGCGAATCGCCACGCCCAGCTCGCGTCCGCTGTCGGCACAGAGGCCGGAAGGGATATCCACCGCCAGTACCGGCAGCCCGCTGGCGTTGACCAGGCGGATCAGCTGCGCGTAAGGCTCGCGCACGGCGTCGCGGGCACCGGTGCCGAGCAGGGCATCTACCAGCACACCGTCGAACAGCGGGCAGTCGCTGCAGGCCTGGACGCCCACGCCGGTGGCTTTCGCCTCCTCGAACGCGAGCGCGGCGTCGCCTCGCAACGCCGCGGGCTCGCCGAGGGCCAGCACCTGCACGCGCCAACCGGCGCGCTGCGCCAGGGCGGCGATCAGGTAACCGTCGCCAGCGTTGTTGCCGGCGCCGGCCAGCACGGTGAGCGCGCCCGCCTCTGGCCAGCGGCGGCGCAGGGCACGCCAGGCCGCATGAGCGGCGCGCTGCATCAGCTCGAAACCGGGCGTGCCGGCGGCAATCAGACGGGCGTCGAGGTCGCGAACCTGAGCGGCGCTGTACAGGGCGGTGGGCAGATCGTCGCGTGGATGCGGCATGTGCAACTCCAATGTCTGGCAGAATTATACCTACCTCGCCCCTCGGTTTCTCCGCTCGCCATGCCCAGCTCGCCGCCCGATCTCGACCTGCTCGCGCAGTCCATCAAGGACTGGGGCCGCGAGCTCGGCTTCCAGCAAGTCGGCATCGCCGGGCTCGACCTGCGCGAGCACGAGGCGCACCTGCAGCGCTGGCTGGACGCCGGCTACCAGGGCGAGATGGACTATATGGCCGCGCACGGGACGAAACGTTCGCGCCCCGACGAGCTGGTGCCCGGCACGCTGCGGGTGGTTTCGCTGCGCATGGACTACCTGCCCGGCGATACGCGCATGAGCCAGCGCCTGGCCGAGCCGCAGAGCGCCTACGTCTCGCGCTATGCGCTGGGCCGCGACTACCACAAGCTGATCCGCAAACGCCTGCAACAATTGGCCGAGCGCATCCAGGCGGTGATCGGGCCGTTCGGCCATCGCGCCTTCGTCGACAGCGCGCCGGTGCTGGAGAAGGCCATCGGCGAACGGGCAGGGCTGGGCTGGATCGGCAAGAACACCCTGGTGCTCAACCGCAAGGCCGGCAGTTGGTTCTTCCTCGGCGAGCTGTTCGTCGACCTGCCGCTGCCGGTGGATGCGCCGCACGCCAGCGAGCACTGCGGCCGCTGCAGCGCCTGCCTCGACATCTGCCCCACCGGGGCCTTCGTCGGCCCCTACGTGCTGGATGCGCGGCGCTGCATTTCCTACCTGACCATCGAGCTGAAGGGTGCGATTCCCGAAGACCTGCGCGGGCTGATCGGCAACCGCGTGTTCGGCTGCGACGACTGCCAGATCGTCTGCCCGTGGAACCGCTTCGCACGGCCCACCGAGCAGGCCGACTTCCAGCCGCGCCACGGCCTGGACAACGCCGAGCTGGCCGAACTGTTCCGCTGGAGCGAAGAGGAATTCCTCAGCCGCACCGAAGGCTCACCGCTGCGCCGCGCCGGCTACGAGCGCTGGCTGCGCAATCTGGCGGTGGGGCTGGGCAACGCGCCTACGACCATCCCGGTGATCGAGGCGCTGCGGGCGCGCCGAGACTATCCGTCGGAGCTGGTGCGCGAGCATGTGGACTGGGCGCTGCGGCGTCACCAGCAGGCCTGAAAAGGCCCGCATCGAGCGGGCCTTTTGCGTTTCAGACCTTGAGGAAATGCTCGCGGTAGTAGCGCAGCTCGGCGATCGACTCGCGGATGTCGTCCAGCGCCTGGTGCGTACCCTGCTTCTGGAAGCCGTCCTTGAGCTGCGGCGCCCAGAGCCCGGCGAGAATCTTCAGGGTCGACACGTCCAGGTTGCGGTAATGGAAGTAGCCCTCCAGGTTGCGCATGTAGCGCGCGAGGAAGCGCCGGTCCTGGCCGATGCTGTTGCCGCAGATCGGCGATTTGCCCTTCGGCACCCAGTGCTCGAGGAAGGCGATGGTCTGCGCCTCCGCCTCGGCCACGCCGATGGTGCTTTCGCGCACGCGCTGCGTCAGGCCGCTCTGGCCGTGGGTGCGGGTGTTCCACTCGTCCATGCCGGCGAGAAGCTCGTCGCTCTGGTGCACGGCGATCACCGGACCCTCGGCGAGCACGTTGAGGTCGCTGTCGGTGACGATGGTGGCCATCTCGATGATGACGTCGGTCTCCGGTTCGAGGCCGGTCATTTCCAGGTCGATCCAGATCAGGTTTTGCGGGTTCTGCATGATGGTTTCCTCTGCACAGGCCGCCAGTCTAACCAAAGCGCCGGGGTCGCGCGCCGTCAGCGATTCGGCCGCCACACCAGCAGGCGCGAGGCGCGCCAGTCGTCCAGCGGGATGACCTGCTCGGCCGGCACGCCGGGAATCTCGAAGCTGTTGCTGACCAGGCGCGCACCGCGGCGCATCTGCGCGCGCGCCTTCTCCCACAGCCGCGGCATCGGCGCCGGCGAGAGAAAGCAGTAGACCAGGTCGAAGTCGCCCAGCTCGGCGCTCCACAGGCTGCCGTAGCGTATCCGGCAGTTGCGCCGCGGCAGGCAGCGCAGCCAGGACAACAGGAAGCTCAGCGGCGCGTTCTCGACCCCGACGAAGCGCGCCTGCGGGTACTCGCGCGCCAGCCGGCAGAGGGTGCCGGCGAGGCCGCTGCCCAGATCGATGAAGGCGAAGTCGGCGGGCAGCTCGCGCAACAGATCGCTCAGCGCGCGCGCGCCGCGACGACCGGTGAGGTACAGCGGTACGCGTTCGCCGAGGCTGTTCCAGTTCAACAGCAGCAGGACCAGGAAACCGGCCAGCGGCACCCAGCGCGGCAGATCGCCCGCGTTCAGCGCGATCAGCGCCGGAACGAATGCCAGGTTGATCGGCAGCCACCACGGCGAGAGTCCCAGCCACCGTCCCAGCGCGGCCGCCAGCGCCCCCTGCAGCAGCGCCGCGCCGAGCAGCGGCGGTCGCCAGTGCAATGCCTTGACCGCCAGCAGCACCAGCGCCATCACCAGCGCCGCGGCGACCAGGTGCAGCAGCAGCGCGAGCAGCAGCGGGACGCGCCGACCCAGCTCGTTCAATTCGCGTATCAACATCCCAAGGCCCTTTTTCCGTCGCGTTCGCCAGGCGGCGCAGTGTAATGGAGCCGCCGCGCGGTGCCAGTGGTGCGACTGCCTGCATGCTAGACTCGCCGGCCGAATCATCCAGCAGTCACCGCAGATCATGGCCAAACGCCAACTCAACCGCCGGCAAAGCTGGCGCATCGAGAAAGTCCAGGAAGAACGCGCCGCCCGTGCGGCCAAGCGCGAGTCGCGAGCGCTCCACGAACTCGAGGGCGGCGACCTGGGGCCGGAGCAGACCGGCCTGGTGATCGCGCATTTCGGCGTACAGGTAGAGGTCGAGGCCGAAGAAGGCGAGATCCGCGGCCAGGTGTTCCGCTGCCACCTGCGCGCCAACCTGCCAGCGCTGGTCACCGGCGACCGCGTCGTTTGGCGCGCCGGCAATCAGGGCAACGGCGTGATCGTCGCCCAACTGCCGCGCAACTCCGAGCTGTGCCGACCGGACAGCCGCGGGCAGCTCAAGCCGGTGGCGGCCAACGTCGATCTGATCGTGATCGTCTTCGCCCCGCTGCCCGAACCCCACGCCAACCTGATCGACCGTTACCTGATCGCTGCCGAACACGCCGGCATTCGGCCCTTGCTGCTGTTGAACAAGGCCGATCTGGTGGATGAACATAACGGCCCGAGGCTGAACGCATTGCTGGGCGTGTATCGCCAGCTCGGCTACCCGCTGATGGAGGTCTCCGCCCACGAAGGCGGTGGCATGGACGCGCTGCAGGCGCGGCTGGACGGCCACGTCAGCGTATTCGTCGGGCAGTCCGGAGTCGGCAAGTCGTCCCTGGTGAACAGCCTGCTGCCGGGCGTCGACACCCGCGTCGGCGGGCTTTCGGAAGTCACCGGCAAGGGCACGCACACCACCACGACCGCGCGGCTGTTCCACTTCCCCCGCGGCGGCGAGCTGATCGATTCCCCGGGCATCCGCGAATTCGGCCTCGGCCACGTCAGCCGCCACGATGTCGAGGCCGGTTTCATCGAGTTTGCCGATCTGCTCGGCACCTGCCGCTTCCGCGACTGCAAGCATGACCGCGAACCGGGCTGCGCGCTGCTCAAGGCGCTCGAGGAAGGGCGTATCCAGCCGCAGCGGATGGCCAGTTACCGGCACATCATCGCCAGCCTGCCGGAAGCCGAGTTCTAGAAAGATAAAGAGGGCAGCGGAGACTTCGCCGCCCTGATTTCAACGGCGCCGGCTCATTGCCCGGCGCGACGCTCGACGCGCAAACCGCCCTGATCGAAGACGTTCTGCCGGGCCGCAGGATCGACGGCCGGCGGTGCATGGTTCGATGCGCCCGGCGCGGCGCCCGGAGCGGGAGCGGCCGGCGCCCCGGGCGCAGCCGGTGCGCCCGCATCCGAGGCGGGCTGCCCGTCGCTGCTTTGACTGCCTTCGATGGCACGCTCGGCCTTCTTGGTCAGCACGGTGATGTCGATCCGCCGGTTCACCGGGTTCAGCGGATTGTCGCGGTCAAAGGGCACCGACGAGGCATAGCCGACCACGCGCGCCACCTGTTCCTCCGGATAGCCACCGACCACCAGCGCACGCCGCGCGGCATTCGCCCGCCCGGCGGAAAGCTCCCAGTTGCCCATCCCGCCCGCACCGCCGACGAAGGGCGTGGCATCGGTATGCCCGCTGATGCTGATCTTGTTCGGCACCGCTTTGATGGTATCCGCCATGCTCAGCAGGATGTCCTCGAAATACGGCTGCAGCTGCGGACTGCCGAGGGCGAACATCGGCCGGTTGGCGGCGTCCTGGATCTGAATGCGCAGCCCGTTGGGGGTGATCTCGAACAGGATCTGGTCCTTGAAACGCTTCAGTTCAGGGCTTTCGTCGACCTTGTTCTGCAACTCCTGCAGCAGCAGCTCGAGGCGCTCGCTTTCCACCTGTTCAGCGAGCTTCTCCACCTTCTCCGCCTCGATGGTCTGCGGATCGGGCTTGTTGGCCTCCCTGGCCTGGTCGCCCTGCAACTTGAGGTCCTCGCTGTCCGGGCTGACGCGGGTTTCGTCGCCGTCGGGCTGGGCCTGGATTTCCGGGTTGAGGGTGCGATCCGGAGCCGGCGTCGGCGTGCCGCCGAGGTCGATCACGTAGGGACTGGCGCTTTCGGTGAAGCCGATCGGGTCCTGAAAGTAGCCGGCGATGGCCTTCTTCTGCTCGGGGGTGGCCGAGGACATCAACCAGAGCACCAGGAAGAACGCCATCATGGCGGTCGCGAAGTCGGCGAAGGCGATCTTCCAGGCACCACCGTGGTGCCCGCCGGCGATCTTCTTGACCCGCTTTACGATGATCGGCTGGTTGTTTTCCATGGTTCAGGCCTCAGCTGCCGCGCATCGCCTGTTCGAGCTCGGAAAAGCTCGGCCGGTGCGCCGGGAACAGCACCTTGCGACCGAACTCCACGGCAAGGGTCGGCGGCATGCCGGAGGCCGAAGAGACCAGCGTCGCCTTGATCGCCTCGTAAACGTTCAGCTCTTCCTTGGCATCGTGCTCCAGCGAGACCGAGAGCGGGCCGAAGAAACCGTAGGCCGCCAGAATACCGAGGAAGGTACCGACCAGCGCCGCGCCCACGTGGGTGCCGAGCTCGGCCTGAGCCACTTCGCCAAGCAGCGCCATGGTGACCACGATGCCCAGCACCGCGGCAACGATACCGAAACCCGGCAGGCCGTCGGCGATGCGGTTGACCGCGTGGGCCGGATGCTCCAGCTCCTCCTTGATGCTGGCGAGCTCCATGTCGAAAAGCCCCTCCAACTCGTGCGGCGCCATGTTGCCCGACGACATGATGCGCAGGTAATCGCAGATGTAGGCGGTCATTCCGGCGTCCTTGAGGATACCGGGATACTTGCTGAAGATCGGGCTGGCAGCGGGGTCCTCGACGTCGGCCTCGATGGCCATCATCCCCTCGCGACGACTCTTGTTGAGGATCTCGTAGAGGAGCTTGAGAATTTCCAGGTAGTAGGCGTGGGTGAAGCGCGACCCGAACATCTTCAGCGACTTCTTCAGCACATGCATGAAGGTGCTGCCCGGGTTGGCCTGGAGGAAGGCGCCCAGTGCCGCGCCGCCAATGATCATGACTTCGAACGGCTGGATGAGCGCGCCGATCTTGCCGTGGGAGAGCACGTATCCGCCGAGCACGCTGGCGAATACGACGATGATGCCGATGATTTTTGCCATAAAAGAGAACGCTTGAGAGGAATAGAAAGGGGAGCTGCCAAAACAGCCCTTCTATTTATCGGAAAATTTGCGCCAGACTATAGGCCCTCCCGGTTAAAAGCCAGTCGCCCCCGCCATGCCGACCGAATTGCCCGTACCCCGCACGCTGGAAGGCTGGCTCGAACAACTCGACGACATTCGTCTGCCGATACCGGCGGCCCGTCATCGCGAGGTGAGCCTGGCGCTGTCCGACAACCAGCGATCGCTACGCGAGATCGCCGACCTGATTGAAGACAGCCCAGCCTTGGCGCTTGCGGTGCTGCGCGAAGCCAATCGGCGGACTGGGGCGTTAGGCGAGCCGGCGGAAAGTCTCGAGCACGCCCTCACCCGGCTCGGCCTCAAGCGCACCGAAGAGCTGCTGCTGCGCTTGCCGGCGGTCGACGAACGGCAGATTCCGCAGGCGCTGCGACAGATGCAGCTGATCGGCCAGCATGCCAGCCAGCAGGCCAGCGGCTTGTTCGGCGCGCGACTGGCCCGGCTCTGGCAGGAAATCCACGGGGGCAGCCTGTTGTTCCTCTCACCCCTGTGGCCGCTGCTGGCGGCGCATCCGGGGCTATTCGCCACCTGGGAACGGCGTGTCCTGGGCCAGCACGAACCGGCGAGCAAGGTCGAGCGCGAACTGCTCGGCGTGCCCGCCGTGCGTCTGTGCCAGGCGCTGGCCGAGCGCTGGCGGTTGCCGGCGTGGATCGCCCAGGGCTATCGCCTGCTCGGCAACGACCGCCGACAGCTGGTCAGGGCGCTGCATATCGCCAGGGAGAACGCCCATCCGCTGCACCAGCAACAGTTACTCGACGCCGACCCGCCGTTGCGCCGCTGGCTGACCCAGCCGTCCAACACGGTGCTGCTGGCTAACGGCCTGGCGCTGTCCGCCCACGATGCCTGGAACAGTCAGCACAGCCTGCGCTGGCAGCACTGGACCGGGCTCTACCTGCAGATTCCCCTGGATGAGCTGCAGCAGGCGACTCACCAGCAGGCGGTGACCAGCGCGCGCCTGCACCGCTGCGATGCCGATCTGTGGCACCCGGCGCAGGCGCTGATCTGGCCCTGGCAGGCACGCCGTCTGCAGCAGGCGCCCGCGCAGGCCGCGGCACCCAAGGCCGAGCAGCTCGCGGAGTGGCGCAAGCAATGCGGCGAACTGCTCGCCGAGCCGAGCGGCTTCGCCAACCTGCAACAGCTGCTGGCCACCGCCGGCACCGCCTTGAAAGCCTGCGGCATGCGTCGCGGGATGCTGCTGCTCGTCGATCGCAGCCACCAGCGCCTGTCAGTCCAGCAGACCTTCGGCCTGCCCAAGGACGCCGCGCAGCTGAACCTTGCCCCGGCGAACAGCCAGGTGCTGCAGCGCCTGCTGAGCGCACCCGGGCAACTGCACCTGAATCCACAGAACCGCGCCCGGTATGCGGCGCTGGTCCCGGGTGACCTGAAAGCCCTGTTCCCCGGCGAGCATCTGCTGCTGCGCTCGATCGCGTACAACGGCAAGGTCGCGCTGCTGCTGGCGCTCGATCAGGACGGACTGCCGTTCGCCGACGTCACCCTGCAGGCGTTCGGCAAAACCGTGCAATGCATCGAGCGGGCACTGGCCAGCTTCGCCCGGCGCGGGCACTGAGCTTTCCGCTACAATCGGCCCTCTTCCTTTTCCGAAGGGTCCGCAATGTCCACGTTCTCCACCCTGCCCCTGGTGATAGAGCCCAGCGATCTGGCCAGCCGCCTGTCAGTCCCCGAGCTGATCCTGGTCGACCTGACCAGCGCCGCGCGCTATGCCGAAGGGCACTTGCCCGGCGCCCGCTTCGTCGACCCCAAGCGCACCCAGTCGGGCCAATCTTCGGCGCCCGGCCTGGTACCGCCGCAGGCCGACCTCGAGCGCCTGTTCGGCGAGCTCGGACACCGCGAGAGCGCCGTCTACGTGGTCTACGACGACGAGGGCGGCGGCTGGGCCGGACGCTTCATCTGGCTGCTCGACGTGATAGGACACAGGCATTACCACTACCTCAACGGCGGATTGCCGGCCTGGCTGGGCGAAGGCCTGCCGCTGAGCACCGAAGTTCCGGCTGCGGTCGGCGGCCCGCTGCCGTTGACCCTGCACGACGAGCCCACCGCCAGCCGCGAGTACCTCCAAAGCCGGCTTGGCGCCGACGACCTGGCCGTCTGGGATGCCCGCGGCCCGCTGGAGTACAGCGGCGAGAAAGTCCTCGCGGCCAAGGGCGGACACGTGCCTGGCGCGATCAACTTCGAATGGACCGCGGGCATGGACCCGGCGCGCGCGCTGCGCATTCGCGAGGACATCGGCGAACGCATCGCCGCGCTGGGGATAACCCCCGACAAGGAAATCATCACCCACTGCCAGACCCACCATCGCTCCGGCTTCACCTACCTGGTGGCCAAGGCGCTGGGCTACCCGCGGGTCAAAGGTTACGCCGGCTCCTGGTCGGAATGGGGCAACCACCCCGACACCCCCGTCGAGCGCTAAGGACTCCTTCATGAAAGATCGCCTGTTCATCTTCATCCAGTACATCACCCCGCATCACCTGCTCTCGCGGCTCGCCGGCTGTCTGGCCGAGTGCCGGATCGGCTGGTTGAAGAACGCCTTCATCAACGCCTTCGTGCGCCATTTCCAGGTCGACATGAGCCAGGCGCGGGTCGAAGACCCCACCGCCTACGAGAACTTCAACGCCTTCTTCACCCGTGCCCTGAAAGACGGCGCGCGTCCGCTCGACCCGGCGCCGAATGCGGTCATCTGCCCGGTCGACGGGGCGATCAGCCAGCTCGGTCCGATCGAGAGCGGGCGCATCTTCCAGGCCAAGGGCCACAACTACAGTGTGCTGGAACTGCTCGGCGGCGACGCCGAGCGCGCGGCGCCCTTCATGGGCGGCGAGTTCGCCACCATCTATCTGTCGCCCAAGGACTACCACCGCATTCACATGCCGCTGGCCGGCACCCTTCGCGAAATGGTCCACGTTCCGGGCCGGATATTCTCGGTGAACACCGTCACCGCGCAGAACGTGCCGGAACTCTTCGCCCGCAACGAGCGAGTGGTCTGCCTGTTCGATACCGAGCGTGGACCGATGGCGATGGTGTTGGTCGGCGCGATGATCGTCGCGAGTATCGAAACCGTCTGGGCCGGGCTGATCACGCCACCCAAACGAATCCTGCGCAGCTGGCGTTACGACGAAGCCGCACGCGCGCCCATCCACCTGGAGAAAGGCGCCGAGATGGGCCGTTTCAAGCTGGGCTCGACCGTGATCCTGCTGTTCGGGCCGGAACAGGTGCGCTGGACGGAACAACTCGCCGCACTGACGCCGGTATGCATGGGCCAGTCGCTGGCGCAGGCGAAAACCGCCGCTGCGCTGGACGCCGCGCCGGGCGACCCGCTGCCGCCACGGTGAGAGGTGCCGCGAAACCAGGCGTCGGGACGAAAGCACCGGCGCAGGCGCCGCAGCGATGTCAGAATGGCTGCGGTCGCCACGGGATGCTGCTAAAGTTCTGGAAATTCACCAATTTTTTGCCCGCGCAGCGTCGGAGTACTGGTTTTACATGGATAAACAGAGTCCCCACCTGTTATTACGTGTTCCGACGCCCAGTCAGCAAAGCCTGACCTTTTGTGACGCCTCCCCCAAGGACCTCAAGCGCTGGATCGCCGGGCTGCCGAAGGCCAACATCGGCGAAACCGCGCGGCAGCTCTACCAGTGTCTGGTGGAACTCAACCAGCTGGTCACTCCGGTGGAAAACCGCCTGCAGCTGCTCGAGCTGCTGCGCCCGGAAATCTACTTCGTCTGCCAACACCTTGAACGTCATTTCCTCAATCAGGCGATCGTCCTCGACGAGCGGCCGCGCAAGATCGCCAACCTCTGCCAGGCACTGCAGAACCATCTGGCGATCGGCTACAAGCTGATCATCGCGCGCGTCGTGCCGCGCTACTCGAAGGACCGTTCGCAATTGCTCGCCGCCTGCCTGCAACGCGCGATACACGCGCTCTGCGGCCCGTTGATCCGCGCCAGCCAGCTGTATTGCCCGGTGCCGGAAGGGCTCTGGCTGGAACTGCACCAGATCTACCAGATCGCCCGCGACCATAACCTGCAGACAACCGGGGTGCGTGACAGCCTGGCCCGCCATACGCAAACCCTGAGCGTCGAGCAGTCGTACCTCGTGGGCTTGCTGATCGGCTGCGCCCGTACCAACCAGATGCGTCAAAGCGGCATCGCGCGCCTGGCCGAAGTGCTCGAACCCTGGAGCCAGTTGGTCAAGCTGCAACCCGCCAACCTGCCGAGCAGCCTGTTCGCGGTAGCCCCGCAGCTGGATGGGCCGCCCCGCTACAAGACGTTGTTCAGTGTCCAGGAACAGCAGCGCCTGCTGGGGATAGACCCGACACCCCTGGTGGACGCCATCAAGGATTACCTGGCCCTGCCCCCGGAGAAGCGCAATCAGTCGACCCTGCTGGTGCCCGACGGCGTCAGCACCGACCTGCTGCAACATCTGGGCTCGGCCTGGGGCGACATTTCCGAGCGCACCTTCCAGCGCATTCCGGGCCAGGGCGCGCTGACCCTCTGCCTCGGGATGAGCGCCGTGCACTACTTCCTCTCCGGGAAGCGCGCTTTCGCCGAGGTCCTGAAAAGCCCGAAAACCGTGACCCTGGCCAGCTTCAAGCCAGTCACCGGCGGGCCGGACGTGTGGTCCAACGCTTTCGATGCGCAGCCGATCCAGGACTGGGAGAAAGGCCTGCCGTTCGAGGAAATCCAGTACCAGCCGGTGCACGGAGAAGAGGGCTCGCACAACAACACCAGCGCCGAGGAAAGTTTCCCGACCTTCGCCCTGCAAATCGTCAACCACAGCCCGGGCGGGTACTGTCTGGCGTGGCCCAAGGAGGTCCCGCAACAATTGCAGGCCGGCGAATTGCTGGGCGTGCAGGACTCCCCGGAGCAAGGTTGGAGCGTGGGCGTGGTGCGCTGGATTCGCCAGGTTCGCGGAGGCGGCACGCAGATGGGCATCGAACTGGTCGCGCCGCACGCTCAGACCTGCGGGCTGCAACTGGTGCGCAAGGCCGCCGAGCAGAGCAGCCATTATCTGCGCGCCCTGCTGCTGCCGGAAATCAGCGCGATCTCCCGCCCCGCGACCCTGATCACCCCGCGCCTGCCGTTCCAGGAAGGCAGCAAGGTGCAGATCAACCTGAATGGCAAGGAACACAAGGCGGTGCTGGGGCTGCGCCAGACCAGTACCGGCAGTTTCAGCCAGTTCGAATACCGCAGTGTCGAGCAGCCCGGCGAAGATCAGAACAAGCCGACCGTACCCGGCGAAGGCCAGAGCAGGCCCGCCGAGGAAGATTTCGACTCGCTCTGGAAGTCGCTGTAGATGCCCGTATCTGCACCTTCGTCGCCCTCTCGCGCCCTTGCGGCACGGCCCTAAGAACACCCATGGCTACCGAAAAGAAAACCATCCGCCTGCTGATCCTCGAAGACTCGCAGAACGAAGCGGAGCGACTGGTCAGTCTGTTCCGCAATGCCGGCCGGGCGACGCGGGTGCATCGGCTGACCTCCAGCGACGATCTCGCCGAGGCGCTGCAACAGAGCTGGGACCTGCTGATAAGCGCCCCGCACAGTGAGAACCTCGACCCCAACGAAGCCCTCGGCGCCATTCGCCGCCAGGCCAAGGACATCCCGGTCATCCAGTTGCTCGAGGGCAACGAGCTCGACGACCTCACCGAAGCCCTCGCCCTCGGAGCGCAGGACGCCGTGCCCGTGGGCCAGGACGAACGCCTGATTCTGGTCGCCAACCGCGAACTGGCCAACCTCGAGGAACGCCGCGCGCGCCGCCGCGCCGAAATCTCCCTGCGCGAGATCCAGAAGCGCTGCCAGCTGCTGCTGGAAAGCTCGGTCGATGCCATCGCCTACGTCCACGAAGGCATGCACATCTACGCCAACCGCAGCTACCTGCAGCTGTTCGGCTACGACGACGCCGAAGACCTCGAAGGCATGCCGATGATCGACCTGATCGCCGGCTGCGACCAGACCAGCTTCAAGGACTTCCTGAAGAACTATCACAGCGCCGAGACCCAGGATCATCTGACCTGCCAGGGCGTGAAGACCGATGGCCAGCAGTTCAAGGCGCGCATGGAGCTGTCGCCCGCCACCTATGACGGCGAACCGTGCATCCAGGTGGTGATTCGCACCGAGACTGGCAACGCCGAACTGGAAGAGCGACTGCGCGAGATCAGCAGCCAGGACCTGGTGACCGGCCTGTACAACCGCACCTATTTCCTCGAGCTGATGGACAGCGCCGCCGAGCGCGCTGTCACCGCCGGCCAGCCGACCAGTCTCGCCTACCTGAAGATCGACCAGTACGCCGCGCAGCTCGCCGACCTGGGCATCGCCGAGGTCGACATGCTCTTCGCCGACGTCGCCAACCTGCTGCGCGGGCATTTTCCGGCGGACGCGCAGCTGGCGCGCTTCGGCGACGACGCGTTCAGCGTGCTGCAACCGGGCGTCACCCCGGAGCAGGCCCAACCGCTGCTCGCGGATCTGCTCCGGAAGGTCGAAAGCCACCTGTTCGAGGTCAACGGCCGCACGGTGCAGATCACCCTGTCGATCGGCGTCGCCGGCCTCAACGAGAAGACCCCGAAAGCCCAGGAAGTCATCGACCGCGCGCACCGCTGTGCCGACGACCTGAGCGCCGGCAACGCCATCGGGCTGTACAACCCGGCGCAGGAACTCGCGGCGGCGGCGAACCGCGGCAACATCGTCGCCATGCTCCGGCAGGCGCTGGAAAACAACAGCTTCCGCCTGCTGTTCCAGCCGATCATCAGCCTGCGAGGGGACAATCACGAGCATTACGAGGTGCTGTTGCGCCTGCTCAACCCGCAGGGCGAGGAAATCCCGCCGTCGGATTTCCTCAACGCCGCGCAGGACGCCGGGTTGGCCGAGAAGGTCGATCGCTGGGTGTTCCTGCATTCGATCAAGCTGCTTGCCGAGCACCGCAGCAAGGGCCACAGCACGCGGCTGTTCGTGCATCTGTCGCTGGCCAGCCTGCAGGACCAGACGCTGCTGCCCTGGCTTAGCGTGGCGCTGCAGGCCGCGCGCCTGCCGGCTGACACCCTGGTGTTCCAGATCGCCGAGCCGGATGCGATCAATTACCTCAAGCAGGCCAAGGCGCTCACCCAGGGCCTCGCCGAGCTGCACTGCCGGATCGCCCTGAGCCAGTTCGGCTGCGCGGTCAACCCGTTCAACACGCTCAAGCACCTGAACGTCGATTTCGTGAAGGTGGACGGTTCCTACGCCCAGGACCTGAGCAAGGCGGAGAACCAGGAAGCGCTGAAGACCCTGCTCGCCAGCCTGCACTCGCAGGCCAAACTGACCATCGTGCCCTTCGTCGAGACCGCCAGCGTACTGGCGACGCTGTGGCAGGCCGGGGTCAACTATATCCAGGGCTACTACCTGCAGGGCCCGAGCCAGTCGATGGACTACGAGTTCTCCGCGGACGAGTAAGCCGGCGCTCCGCGCGGGCACGACACGCTTCGGGCCAGCGTAGGCTGGCCCGAAAGCTTCCGATCAGCGTTCCTTCACCACCAGCCTAGCCGGTGTCGCACCCTGCGCACGCCAGCTCGGACGGTACATCGACTCGACCTGCGGCGGCGGCATGCGATAGGTGCCGGGGGTGACCGCGCGGGCCAGGTAGAGCAGGTGCGTCGGCCCGTAGCTGTTCACGTCCAGCGCCGCAACGTAACGGTCGTCGCGGAATTCCTGGTGACGGATGGTGCCGTTCTGCATGTCCTGTTGCCATTCCTTCAGCGCACCGCCGGCGTCGTCCAGGCTGGCCGAGCTTTGCGCCAGGTTCTGGTTTTCCAGCTCCAGGCCGGCCGGCAGCAGGTCGACCACCAGCGCGTCGGGTACACGCTCCCTGGCGCGGATCGAGAGGTGCACCAGCACCAGATCGCCGCTGCGCAGGTCGGCCAGGTCCAGCGCGCGGCCGCGGGTGTCGTAGAAATCGCGCTCGATGCTGAGGTTCTCGCTGCTCGGCGCCGGCTCGCTGGCCGGATAGCCCGAGACGCTCAATTGCTGATACAGCGTGACGCCGTCGGTGCCGGTCAGGCTCAGTGGCTCGGCCAGTTCTTCGCCGTCCAGTTTCAGCCCCGGCTGCGTGGCGCTGAGCCTGTGGCTCTGCCCGGCCACCTGCACCTGCGCGCTCCACTCGGGCTCGGGCTTGCCGAGCACGCCGCGGCCGGCGAGGAACAGCGCATTGCGCTCCTGGGTCGACAGCCAGCGCCTGCTGCGCAGTTCCTCGGCCAGCGCGAACAGGCGCTCGTCGCGCTGTGCCGGGACCAGGTCCTGCTCCTCCAGCAGCGCATAGATCAGCGCCTGGTCGCGCAACGGGCTGCCGTAGTCGGAGAGCCAGGCATTGCGGTCGCGACCGATGCTCAGCCCGGCATGCAGCGCCTGCTCGGCACGCGGCGCATCGCCCATCAGCTTGAGGGCGATGGACAATTGCACCAGCGGCAGCCCGGAGCGCGCCTCGTCACGTCGGTCGAACAGCGCCCGCAGGGCGCCCAGCGGCGCCTGCTGGCTGCGCGCGAGCACGTAGCCGGCGTAGGCCTGCACGGCGAAACGGCTGGCGTCCAGGTTGTCGCTGTAGCCCGTCTCGATCAGCGTGCGCTCCTGCAGGTAGCGCAGCAGCCGCTGGGTGGCCCTGGTCAGCGCATCCGGCGGCACGCCGAAGCCCTGGTCGCGGGCGCGCAGCAGGAAGTCGGTGACGTAGGCGGTCAGCCAGTATTCCTCCTCGCTGTCCGCGCCCCACAGACCGAAGCTGCCGTTGTGACGCTGCATGCCGAGCAGGCGTTCGATGCCCAGCTCGATGGCGCGGCGACGCACCGCTTCCGGCTCACCGGCAATGCCCAGGCGCGCCAGCGTGCCGACGTCGGCATACAGCGAGGGGTACAGGCCGCTGGTGGTCTGCTCCAGGCAGCCGTAGGGATAGGCGTGCAGCTCGCGGATCTGCTCGGCGAGGTTGAGCGGCGGCCGGCTCGACACGCTGAGCAGCGCCTCGCGCCCGGCCGGTTCGAACTGCGCCAGGGTGCCCGCCGGCAGTTGCCAGGCCTCGCCCTTGAGCACTGCCTGGAAGCGGACGGTCTGCGCCGGCCAGGCCGGGCGCACGCCGAGGGTCCAGCTTCGGCTCAGCGGTGGCAGGTTCTCGCCGGGCAGATCGAGCCCGTCCACGGTGACCGTGACGCTGCCCTGGCCGTAGCCGCCGAGGGCGCGCACCGGGATGCGCAGGGTGCTGCGCTGGCCGTCGTCCAGCTTCACCTGCAGCGTCGACTCATCGCCCTGCAGCGCCAACTGGCCTTCGCTGCGCAGCTTCACGTGCAGCGTCTGCGCCTTGCCCGAGAGGTTGCTGAGGTCCAGCGCCAGGCGGCTTTCGTCGCCGCCGGCGAGGAAGCGCGGCGCCGACAGCTCGGCCACCAGCGGCGCGGCGACCACCGTCTTCGCCTCGGCCATGCCGAAGCGCTCGTCGGTCCAGGCCTGCGCCATCAGCCGCAGCTCGCCGTTGAAATCGGGAATATCGAGGCTGATCTCGCCCTCGCCCTGGTCATCCAGGGTCACCGGTTGGCTCTGCAAGGCGACGATGTTGACGCTGGTCTGCGGCGGCTTGCCGCCCTTGCTCAGCGCCGCGGCGTCACCGCCGAAGGCCAGGCTGGCCAGGCGCCCGCCGCCTTCGATCAGTTGCCCGTAAACGTCCAGCTGGTCGGCAGCGTAGGCCTTGCGGCCGAACATCGCGGCGAAGGGATCGGGGGTCTGGTAATCGGTGATGTTGAGGATGCCGACGTCCACCGCGGCGAGCAGTACGCGTACCTGCCGCGGCGCGCTGCCGTCGGCGTCGCGCGCCTGCACGCGGACCTTCAGCGGCTGGTTGGGGCGCATCTTGTCCGGCGCCGTCAGGCTCAACGCCAGCTTGCGCGGGGCGCGCTCCAGCGGCAGATGCAGCAGGCCGACGGCGCGTTTCGGCGTGGCGTTGCTCTTCCGCTCGCCCGGACGTATCACCAGCGCGCTGACGTACAGGTCATGCCGCGCCCACTCTCTGGCGACCGGCACCTCGAAGGTCTTGCCTTCGGCCGGCACCTGGATTTCCTGCCACCACAGCGGGCCGTCGGCGGACTCCACCAGCAGGTAACCGCTGCCGGCGGCCGGCGGCGTCACGCTGACCTTCGCCGTGTCGCCTTCGGCATAGGCCGGCTTGTCCAGTGCCAGCTTGACCTGGTCCGGACGCACCGCGCCGCCCTCGGCATTGTCCTGCCAGCGGTAGCCGGCCCAGAAGCGCAGGCTGCTGAGCATCCCGGTCTGCGGGTCTTCCACCTCGACGCGGTAAGGGCCCCACTCCACCGGGAAGGCGATTTTCGCGGTGCCGTCGGCGGCCACCGAAACAGTCTCCTCGGCGAGGTTCAGATACTTCTCGTTGTAGTGATAGCTCCAGCCGTCGTCGGCGGAGAAGTTCCAGTAGTAGTCGCGGCGCTCGCGTACCAGGCGCACCTTGAGGTCGTCGGCCGCCAGCTTGTGGCCGCTCGGGTCGGCCACCAGCACCTCGAATTCGGCCTGGCTGTCGCTGTCCACTTCCTCGCCGTCGAACAGCCCGCGCAGCCCCGGCAGGCGCTCGGCCGGCCACACCGGCTGCTCCAGGCGACGGGTGATCGGCCGCCCACCGGACTCCTGCAGACTGGCCTGCAATGTCAGTTGCAGAGGCGAGCGCGCCTCGGCCCAGCGGCTGTCGAGGCTCAGCGTCGCCTTGCCCTCGGCATCCAGGGCGGTTTCCTCGAGGTCCAGGTCCTGGCTCAGCTCTTCCTCGGTGACCGAGCCGAACTGGTAGCCGGGCAACGCCGGCACCGCTTCGCGCAGCGGCCGGACGTAAAGCTGGCCGCCGAGCTTGTTGCCGGAAGCCGGCGCGCCGTAGAGGTAGCGGCCCTGGACCTCGAACTGCGCCGTATCGCCCGGTGCCAGCGGCCTGTCGCTGCCTTGCAGGTGCAGCGCCAGGCGCTCGGGGAGGAAGTCCTCGACGAGGAATTCATAGAGCTGCGGCTTGCCGTCGCCCAGGTCGAGCAGCAGTTGCCAGCGACCGGTCGGCGCATCGGCGGCCAGCGCCAGCGGGTACTGGTAGAAACCGCCCTCGTCCGGCGTCCAGACGAACTTGCGGCTGAGCTGCTGATCCGGCTTGCGCACCTCGACGTTCACCGGCTGCGCCGCCACCGGCTTGCCATCGGCGTCGCGCAGCAGGGCGTTGAGCAGGACCGTCTCGCCGGGGCGGTAGAGGTCGCGCGGGCCGAAGACGAAGAACTGCAGCGGGTGCGCGGCGGGGCCGGCGATGTCGAATTCGGCCAGGTCCAGCGCCGGAGCGCCGAGGCGCAGCAGGCTGGTCTGCGCGCCGTCGCGGGCGATCAGCACCTGCGCCTTGTCCTTGAGCGGCAGTTCGGCGTGGCCACCCTTCGCGGTCTTGCCGCTGGCCAGCAGCGTGCCTTTGTCGTCGAGCAGTTCCAGGGTGATGCCGTCCAGCGCCTTGCCACCCTCCAGCGCCTGGGTGAACACGTCCAGGCGGTTGGCGTAACGGTGCGCGGAGAGGCCGATGTCGCTCAGGGTGAACAGGGTGGCCGGCTGCGTGTAACTGTATTCGCCGGCCTGGCGCATCACCGCCAGGTAGACGCCCGGCTGCTTGAACGGCTCGAGCCCGGCGATCGGCAGCAGCAGGTTCTCGCGGGTGTTGCGCGCCGGATTCAGATCGAAGCGCCCGCCGTAGACCAGGTCGGCCATCGGCAGCAGTTCGCTGGCTTCCCAGCTGCCCAGCGCGGAACGGCGGCCCCAGCGTTCGAGGAACGCCGGCAGGCTGTCCGGCTTGATACGGAAGAACTCGACGTTGACCTTGTCGACGTTCAGCGCGATCACCGGCAGGCCTTCCACCAGTCGCGTCGGCAGCAGCGAACCGGCGCTGGCGAAGCCGACGCTGGGCTGCAGGTCACGGGTTTCCAGGCGCGCGACGTACTCGGCGGCGAGACTGGAGCCGCCCAGCCCGCGCAGGCCGGCGTCCACCGTCAGCACCAGCTTGCGCTGCGGTTCGAGGTGGCGCAGCCGCAGTTCCATGAGGTTGTCCGACAGCTCCCAGGCGCCATCGACCTTGCCGTCCTTGCTGTCGACCAGATGCAGTTTGTCGGCGAAGGCCTGCTCGGGATCGAGCGGCACTGTGAAGCTCACCGAGAGTGCGGAAGCGCCCTCGACCTGGATTTCCGAGACGTCGGCGACGCTCAGCTCGCGCCCGGCATAGCGCTGCGCCAGAGCCGCGCGATCCTGCGGCGCGGCGGCGGGCTGCTGTGCCAAGGCGGCCGCCGGTGGCGCGCTGGCAGCTTTCTCCGGCGCCGACGAATCGCAGGCGCTCAACAGCATCAGGGCAAGGGCCAGGAAGAGTCCTTTCTTCTGCATCACAGTCTCCAGGGGCAGGCAGATCGGCGCAGGGTACGTGTATCGCCGCGCGAAGCAATGGATAGAGACCAGAATAGGAGGGAATTGTTAGATCCCATCACACCTTGCGCCCGGCGGCAGCGCAAGGGCTGCGAAGGTGCGGCGTCGGTATACTGCGCAGCCCATCAGGAGCCTTCGCATGAGCGTGAAACAGGCCTGGCGCGACCTGCCCACCCACCGGCGGGTATGGGCACTGGCAGCGCCGATGATCCTTTCCAACCTGTCCGTGCCGCTGGTGGCGCTGGTCGACAGCGCCGTGGTCGGCCACCTGCCACACGCGCATCAGCTCGGCGCCGCCGCGGTGGGCAGCGCGCTGTACCTGCTGATCGTCGGGGTGCTCGGTTTCCTGCGCATGGGCACCACCGGTTTCGCCGCGCAGGCCGCCGGGCGGGGCGATGGCGGCGGCCTGCGCCAGGTGCTGCTGCAGGGGTTGCTGCTCGGCCTGTTGCTGGCGGCACTACTCGGCACGCTGGCGATTCCGTTCGGCGATGCCGCGCTGGAGCTGATGAACCCTTCCGCCGAACTCGACGGGCAGACCCGCGCCTTCCTGCACGTGCGCCTGCTCGGGCTGCCGGCGGCGCTGGCCAACTATGCGCTGGTCGGCTGGTTCCTCGGCACGCAGAACGCCCGCGCGCCGCTGGCGATCCTGCTGCTGACCAACCTGAGCAATGCGGCTCTGTCGCTGTGGTTCGTCCTCGGTCTGGATATGGGCGTGATCGGCGCGGCGCGGGCGGCGGTGCTCGCCGAATGGAGCGGCGCGCTGCTCGGCCTGGCGCTGACCCGCGGCGCGCTGCGCGCCCACCCCGGAGCGCTCGACTGGCCGGCGCTGCGCCACTGGGCCAATTGGCGCCCGCTGCTGGCGGTCAATCGCGACATCTTCATCCGCTCGCTGGCGCTGCAGGCGGTGTTCTTCCTGGTCACCGTGCAGGGCGCGCGGCTGGGAGACGCCACTGTGGCGGCGAACGCCCTGCTGCTCAACGGGCTGCTCCTTACCGCCTACGCACTGGACGGCCTGGCACACGCGCTGGAGGCACTGTGCGGGCACGCCATCGGCCGCGCCGATCGCCCGGCGCTGCAACGCTCGCTGGTGGTCGCCGGCGGCTGGTCGCTGCTGGCCAGCCTGCTTTTCGCGCTGTTCTTCCTGCTCGGCGGCAGGCTGTTCGTCGGTCTGCAGACGGACATCCCGGAGGTGCGCGAGGTCGCCCTGCAGTACCTGCCCTACCTGGCCGTGCTGCCGCTGGTGGCGGTCTGGAGCTATCTGCTCGACGGCCTGTTCATCGGCGCCACCCGCGCGCGGGAAATGCGCGACGCCATGCTCATCGCCTTCGCCATCAGCCTGCCGCTCGGGCTGCTGTTGCAGGGCTACGCGAACCACGGCCTGTGGCTGACCTTCCTGGGTTTCATGCTCATCCGCAGCATCAGCCTGGGTATCTACGCCCAGCGGCTGAACCGCGCGGGCGCCTGGTTCGCCCGGGCGACGGCCTAGTGGGCGGAACATCGTGACCGGGCATGGGCGCAACCGGATGGAAGGGGCACAATGACGGCTACACGCCCGCGACCGGCAGACATCGCTCAGGAAGGACCCGCATGACCATGACGAAAACCTCCCCGTCCCTTCGCCCCGGAGGCCCGCAGCCATGAGCCAGGCCATCGCCGCCTACCTGCATTACCTGTCGATCTTCGTGCTGTTCTCGCTGCTAAGCCTGGAGCACATCCTCTTCAGGCTGCCGATGGACAGTGCACGGGCGCGCAGCCTGATACGCATCGACATCGCCTTCGGCATCACCGCCGGCGTGGTGCTGCTCACCGGCCTGGCGCGGGTGATCTGGTTCGGCAAGGGCTGGAGCTACTACCTGCACAACGGCGTATTCCACGCCAAGGTCGGTCTGTTCGTGCTGGTCGGGCTGCTTTCGATCATTCCGACGCTGACCTTCTTCGAGTGGCGCAATGCCCTCAAGGCCGGGCGCGAACCGCAGACCAGCGCCGCCCGCGCGCGCCTGACGATCGGCGTGATCCGCGCCGAACTGGCGCTGCTGATGGCGATGCCGCTGCTGGCCACGCTGATGGCGCGCGGCTTCGGCTACAGCGGCTAACGATTGCGTCCGCGAGCGGCGCGATTCACTGGTGCATGCCGGCGCCGAGCCGGTTGACGGCGTTCATCAGGGCCACGGCGAAGCTCAGGTCGGCGATTTCGACATCGTTGAAGTGTGCCTTCAGCGCCTCGAAGACTCATCGGGTGCGCCGCTGCGCGCCACCTCGGTCAGCGACTCCGCCCAGTCCAGCGCCGCCCGCCCGCGGGCGGCGAAACGGCCGCTGACGCGCCAACCGGCCACTTGGAGGCATCGATCCGGCCGCGCAACAGGTCGACGAAGTATTTCGACAGCCTCGCAAGTTCGACGTCTCGCGCCATGCGCCGCAATCCACGTGCAGCAGTTCACGGGAAGCTCCGCTGGTCTGGACATTCATCGACTGCAACCAGGCGCGACATGCCATAGTCGACAGAGCCAAGAATCGATGGAATGACCAGGACATGCGCAACGACCCGCCCGACCTGCGACCGGACCGTGCCGAGGGCACGCCGATCTACCTGCAGCTCTACGCACGCTTTCGCCGAGCCATCGCCCAGGGCCAGTTGCGCCCGGGCGACCGCGTGCCGGCGGTACGCGCGCTCGCCAGCGAGCTGAACCTGGCGCGCGGCACGGTGGAGGCGGCCTACCAGTTGCTGGTCAGCGAGGGCTACCTGTTGCCGCGCGGTCCCGCCGGCACCGTGGTTTCGCCGCGGCTGGCGACCCATGCCTATTCCGCGGTCGCCCCGGAGGTCATGCCGCAGACCAGTTTCCATGCCGACGTGGGAAGCGCCGAACGCCCGCTGCAACTCGGCCTGCCGGCGCTCGACGCCTTCCCCCGCGCGCTGTGGACACGCCTGGCCGCGCGGCGCCTGCGCAGCCAGTCCGGCAACGACCTGGCCTACCCGAATGCCCGCGGCGACGCAGCCCTGCGCGAAGCGATCGTCGCCTACCTCGGAGTGTCCCGCGGCATCGCCTGCGGCGCGCAGCAGGTGTTCATCACCGCCGGCCACCGCGGCTCGCTGGACCTGATCTGCCGCACGCTGCTGCAACCCGGCGACGCCTGCTGGTTCGAGGACCCCGGCTACCCGCACGCGCGCCAGTTGCTCGAGGGCGCGGGCGCGCGGCTGGTGCCGCTGCCGGTGGATGGCGAAGGCCTGCGCGTGGACGTCGGCCTGCAACGCGCGGCGAACGCGCGCTTTGCCGTGGTCACGCCGTCGCACCAGAGCCCGCTCGGGGTTTCCCTGTCGCTGCCGCGGCGCCTGGCACTGCTGGACTGGGCCAACGCCGCCGGCGCCTGGGTCATCGAGGACGACTACGACAGCGAGTACCGCTACCAGGGTCGCCCGCTGCCGGCGTTGAAGAGCCTCGACCGCCAGGGCCGCGTGCTCTATGCCGGCACCTTCAGCAAGGTGCTGTTCCCCGGCCTGCGCCTGGCCTACCTGGTGGTGCCGGAAAGCCAGATCGCGCGCTTCGTGCGCAGCGCCGAGGTCTTCCAGCAGCATTGCCCGACGCTGTCGCAGGCCACCGTGGCCGACTTCCTCACCCTGGGCCATTTCGCCCGTCATCTGCGCAAGATGCGCAACCTGTACGCGCTGCGCCGCGGCTACCTGACCGAGGCGCTGCACGCCGCCTTCGGCGACCGCCTGCGCATCGACCTGCAGGCAGGCGGCATCCAGTTGCTCGCCCAACTGGATGCCGGCGAGGACGACCGCGCGCTGGCCGAACGGATCAACGCCTGCGGCATCGGCGTCCACGCGCTGTCGGACTGGACCCTGCAGGAGCGCCATCCGCCGGGCCTGCTGATGGGCTTCACCAACCTCGCCAGCGCCGAACAGGCACGCGAGGTGGTGGCCCGGATGAAGGCGGCGATGCAGTCACCCCCACTCCCGTAGAACGACGTGGGCGAATCGGTGCGCAGCCGCAAGCGACCCCTTCAAACGCCGAGGCGGTCGTAGGGTGGATCGCGCTTCATCGATCCACCGGACGGTGCGACGGTGGCCGAAAAGAACACCGGGAAGTGCCCGGCGCGTCTGGCGGATCGCCGTGCGGCCACGAGCGGCGCCTCGCGAATACCGAGGCGGTTGCCAGCCGAAACGAAAAAGCCCGCTCGAAAGCGGGCTCTTGGGCACATCGGGCGATCAGCTCGAGAGGTACGAGGAGCGGGTCAGCCCCAGACGCAGGGCGTCCAGGTACTGGGTGCGCTCACGTGCGCTGAGGCGCGCGCCGGCGACCTTGTCGCGGTAGTAGTTCATCAGCCCCTCGGGCGACAGGTGCACGTAGCGCAACATGTCCTCGATGGTGTCGTGGGTCTCGATGCCGCCGTGGCGCACGCTGCCGTCGGCGTCCTGGTAGACGTTCACCGAATCGGTGTCGCCGAACAGGTTGTGCATGTCGCCGAGGATTTCCTGGTAGGCGCCGACCAGGAACACGCCGAGCAGGTAGTCCTCGCCCTCGCGCACCTCGTGCACCGGCAGGCTGGTCTCGATGCTCTGCTCGTCGATGTATTGCTTGATCTTGCCGTCGGAGTCGCAGGTCAGGTCCTGCAGCACCGCGCGGCGCAGCGGCTCCTCGCTCAGCCGCTGCAGCGGCATGATCGGCAGGATCTGCCCGATCGCCCAGGTGTCTGGCAGGCTCTGGAACACCGAAAAATTGCAGATGTACTTGTCGGCGAGCTTGTCGTTGAGGTCGTCCAGCACCTGCCGGTGCGAGCGCTGGCGCGCCTTGAGCTGGTTGTAGAGCCGCCGGCAGATGGCGTAGTAGCTCTGCTCGGCGAGCGCCTTCTGCGTCAGGTTGAGCTTGCCCACCGAGTACTGCGCGGACACCTCGCCGATGTAGTGGGTGGCGCGCCAGTAGGTCTCGGCAACCATCTCCGGATCGGTCGGGCCGAGCAGATCCAGCAGGTCCTGCACCGCTTCGGGCTGTTCCTGCCCGGGGTCGATCTCCGGGATGTCGTCGTTGTGCTGCTCGACGTCGGTCACCTGCACCACCAGCACCGCGTGGTGCGCGGTCATCGCCCGGCCGCTCTCGGAGAAGATGTGCGGGTGGGGAATTTCCTGGCGGTCGCAGAACTCCTTGAGCATCCCGACCACGCTGGCGGCGTAGTCGTCGATGTCGTAGTTGATCGAGCTGGCGTTACGCGAATGGGTGCCGTCGTAGTCCACGCCCAGGCCACCGCCCACGTCGATGTGGTCCACCGGCAGGCCCAGCGCACGCAGTTCGCCGTAGTAGCGGATGGCCTCGCGGAAGCCCTTGCGGTAGTCCGCCAGGTTGGCGATCTGCGAGCCCATGTGGAAGTGCAGCAGGCGCACGCCCTGGTCCAGCCCGGCGCGCTTGAAGCGCTCGACCACCGACAGCAGCTGCGCCGCGGAAAGGCCGAACTTGGATTTCTCGCCACCGGTGTCCGCCCACTTGGACGACGCCAGCGAGGACAGCCGCACGCGCAGGCCGACCTGCGGCAGCAGCTTCAGCTCGGCGGCCTCCTCGATCACCAGCTGGACCTCGGATTCCTTCTCGATGACGATGAACACGTTGTGGCCGAGCTTCTGCCCCATCAGCGCCAGGCGAATGAACTCACGGTCCTTGTAGCCGTTGCAGACGATGGTGCCGCCCTTGGGCGCCAGCGCCAGCACGGCCATCAGCTCGGGCTTGGAGCCGGCTTCCAGGCCGATGGACACATCGCGCGTGGCGATGATGTTCTCCACCACCGCTTCCTGCTGGTTGACCTTGATCGGGTACAGCGCGGTGTACTGCGCGTTGTATTCGAGGCGCGCGATGTTCGCGTCGAAGGCGCCGGTGAGCTTGCGCACGCGGTCCTGCAGGATGTCCGGGAAGCGCACCAGCAAGGGCAGCGACAGGCCCGACTCGCGCAGCTGACCGACCAGCGCCTGCATGTCGATGGGCGCATCGTCGCGCCCGCCGCGCGGGCGCACTTCCACCTCGCCGCCGTCTCCAACGGAGAAGTAACCGGCGCCCCAATGACGAATACCGTAGACACTGCGGCTGTCCGCCACCGTCCAGCTGCTGCCATCGTCCTTGCGCGTACGTCGTGCGGCCATTGTTCCCCCTCGGAAATGGGCTGGGCCTGCCCGCTTTGCTCGGGGACAGGTTATGCATGGATAGTTACAAACGATCAGGTATCGACCGGCGGCCGACTACCGAAGTTTAGTTATTCGCCCCAGCGCACTGCGGGCAGGATGGAGGGCGGCTCAGCCGCCGGACTTCTTGGCCTTGAAGCCGCGCTTGGTCAGCTCGTCGATGAGCAGCTGGACGTGGTCGCCCTGAATCTCGATCACCCCGTCCTTCAAACCGCCGCCGCAACCACAGCGTTTCTTCAGCGCGCTGGCCAGTTCCTTGAGCGGCTCCTCGGCAAGCGGTATGCCGGCGATGGTGGTCACCGTCTTGCCGCCGCGGCCCTTGGTTTCGCGGCGCACGCGGGCGATGCCGTCGCCGGCGAGAACGGCGCTTTGCTTGCAGATGCAGGCAGCCACGGGCTGGTTGCAATCCGGGCAGTGCCGACCGCTGTCGGTGGAGTACACCAGACCGCCGAGGGCGGCCAATGACGAAGCTTTCTTGACCACCGGCTGTTCCTCGTAGGGGTCAGGATAGCGACAGGCTGCCGGCGAAAGACGCGTGCGGGCAACCGCGAGGCCCCACTCAGGCAGGGGCAGCGCAAACCCGCGCGGCGCGCGGGCGGGAAAGGCCGCGCAATTTAGCAGCAATGGGCGCAAATGCTAATAGGAAATTGCAGCCGGATTCACCGGCCGCGGCACAGTTCGAAGGCTTCCAGCGAGTCCGGGCAGTAGGGTTTTTCGCGCAGTTCGGTGAACACCTGCCGCTGGCTGATGAAGCGCGCCTCGATCACCTCTTCCGGCTGCAGGCGCAGCGCGCCGTCCCACACGGCGGAAAACACCGCTGCCCAGATGCGGTTGTCGGGGTGATCGAAGAAGAAACGCCCGTGATCGCGCAACGCCACGCCGGTGACGCCCAGCTCTTCCTCCAGCTCCCGCGCGGCGCCCTCGGCGTAATCCTCACCGGCCGCCAGCATGCCGCCCGCGGCGACATCCCAGTAGCCGGGGTACAGCGCCTTGCTCAGGCTGCGGCGGTGCACACAGAGGTCGCCGGCGGCGTTGAACAGCAGCACGAAGCAGGCTCGGCCGATCAGCCCGCGGGCGCGCAGCTCGGCACGGTTCAGGCTACCGAGCAGGCGGTCCGATTCGTCGACCCAGGCCACTTGCTCGGCATCCGACGCCGCGCGATGAGCCTGCTCCGCGCTGAGCGCCATCGATCAGCCCTGCTCCAGCAGGTTGCGCAGATCGATCACCGCGGCGTTGGCGCGCGAGATGTAGTTGGCCATCACCAGCGAATGGTTGGCGAGAATCCCGTAGCCGCTGCCGTTCAGCACCATCGGGCTCCACAGCGGCTCCTGCGCGGCTTCCAGCTCGCGGATGATCTGCCGCACGCTGATGGTGGCGTTCTTCTTCGCCAGCACGTCGGCGAAATCCACCTCGATGGCGCGCAACAGGTGCGACAACGCCCAGGCCTGGCCACGGGCCTCGTAGAACACGTTGTCGATCTGGAGCCAGGGCGTCTCGACGGTTTCCTCGCTGACCTTCGGCACTTCTCCCGGACGCACTTCGGCGGGATTCACATCGGCGTTCAGGCGCACCCGGCCGACGCTGGCGGAGAGCCGCTGCGACAGCGAGCCGAGCCGCGTGGCGACGTCGCCCATCCAGTTGTTCAGGTTGTCCGCGCGGGTATAGAACTGCGCATTGCCCTGATTCGGGTCGGACAACCGGGCCAGGTAGCGGTCCAGCGACTTGATGCCCTCGCGGTACTCGCTCTCGGAGGCCGGCAGCGCCCAGCTTCTGTTGTCGAAGTTGAAGCGCGGCTCGGCCTTCGCCAGGTCGCCGTCCTCAGTGGACTGCGACTGCGAACGGGCGAAATCCTTGCGCAGCGCGCGTGACAGGTCGCGCACCTGCACCAGCACGCCGTATTCCCAACTGGGCATGTTGTCCAGCCAGAGGCCGGGTGGCAGCTTGTCGTTGGAGAGGTAGCCACCCGGCTTATCGAGCAGGGTACTAGCCACCTGCTTCAGGGTTTCCACCGTGGTGTAGCCGATCACCATCTGCCGCTGCGCACTCTGCGCCGCCGCCTGGGCATGCTGTTGGACGGGGAACAGCTCAGGTTCCCGGCTCCAGTACCAGCCGACCACGAGAGCCACCAGCAGGTAGATGACCAGCAATGCTCCCAGGCCGCGTACCAGCAGCCCGCCCGACGCCGGGCGCTTGCCGAGGGTGTCTTCGCTGCGGGGCGCGCTATCGCCGGCGCGCGTCTTCCAATCCAACATGGCGTATTCCTTGCTGTTCGAATGCATGTCTTCGACCGCAGCCCGTCCCCGGGGTTGCGTATCACGGACTCACTATAAGGCATCGCCGACGCATAGCCGCCGATGCTTGCGCCAGAGCGGCCGGTAGTAGCCGGCCAGAACAAAAAAGGTGACGCAAGAGGATCGGTGGTGATGTAAGCGGAATGCATACGGTGGTAGCATCGAGCCATCACGCTGAACGGATACGTCAGCGTTAAAACCCTCAAGATGTGGGCCATGAGCGAATACGAAGATCCCAGCCGCGATCGACTGAAGAACCATTTCGCCCAACGTGTGATCCATCAGGCGCGGCAGGTGCTGGAGGTCTGGCAACGCCTGCAGGCGAGCGAGTGGAACGCCAGCGACATGGGCGAGTTGGTGGAAGCGAATACGCGTCTGCTGCGCTACGCCGAACGCTTCGAGCAGGACGAACACGCCCAGCTGGCGCGGCGCATCGCCACCAGCCTGGAAAGCGTCGAAGCCAATCGCGGCCGCCTGAACAGCTCGCTGATCAGCGAAATCCACCAGCTCATGCAGCGTCTCGCGCGCACCGGCCTGAGCCATGGCGACCCTGCCGAGACCTTTCTTCCGCCGCTGCGCAAGCCCGTCTACCTCGGACTTCAGGACCAGGAGCGTAGCGAGCGCGTGGCCCAGCAGCTGGAATTCTTCGGCCTCGCAGCTCAGGCGCTGCACAGCGCCGCCGAGTTCCGCGCGGCGATGAGCGAACGTCACCCGGCCGCGATCGTCATGGAAGTGGACTTCGGCGGACACACCGCCGGCCTCGCCCTCGCCGAGGAATCGCAGCAGGGACTGGAGCAGAAAATCCCCGTGCTGTTCTTCAGCCACGAGGAAACCGACGCCCCGACGCGCCTCGCAGCGGTGCGTGCCGGCGGCCAGGAGTTCTTTACCGGTGCCATCGACGCCTCCAGCCTGCTGGAAAAGATCGAGATCCTTACCCGCACCGCGCACTACGAACCCTACAGAGTGCTGGTGGTGGATGACTCGCGCGCCCAGGCGACGCACACCGAGCGCGTGCTGAACAGCGCCGGCATCGTCACCCGAACCCTCACCGAGCCGATCAAGGCGATGGCCGAACTGGCCGAATTCCAGCCCGACCTGATCATCCTCGACATGTACATGCCCGACTGCACCGGCACCGAGTTGGCCAAGGTGATCCGCCAGCACGAGCGCTACGTCAGCGTGCCGATCATCTACCTGTCCGCCGAGGACGATCTCGACAAGCAACTCGACGCCATGAGCGAAGGCGGCGACGACTTCCTCACCAAACCGATCAAGCCGCGCCACCTGATCGCCACGGTACGTACCCGCGCCACCCGCGCACGCAGCCTCAAGGCGCGCATGGTTCGCGACAGCCTGACCGGCCTGTACAACCACACGCACACCCTGCAACTGCTCGAAGACGCCCGCGCCCGCGCGCGCCGCGACGGCAAGCCGCTGACCTTCGCGATGCTCGACATCGACCATTTCAAGAAGGTCAACGACACCTACGGCCACCCCATGGGCGATCGCGTGATCAAGAGCCTGGCGCTGTTCCTCAAGCAGCGCCTGCGCAAAACCGACCACATCGGTCGCTATGGCGGCGAGGAATTCGCCGTGGTGCTGCCGGACACCAGCGCCGAGGCCGCCTTCAAGGTGCTCGACGACATCCGCCGGCGCTTCGCTGAAATCCGCTACCCGGCGCAACCGCACGACCTCTCCTGCACCTTCAGTTGCGGCATCGCCGAGCTTGGTCCGGACATGGAGATCAACCGCCTCTCCAGCCAGGCCGACCAGGCGCTCTACGTCGCCAAGAACGGCGGGCGCAACCGCACCGCGGTATTCCAGGAATGAGCGCCAGGGCTGCCCGCCCACGCTGTCATCAGACTGAAATCGAACCGCAATAACCTCCGAACCTACCCTCACGTCGTGTGTCGAGGTTCGGATGCGCCTGAAGCTGCTCACCACCGTCAATACCTTTCTTCTGATCACCGCCTGCCTCGCGCTAGGCGCCACGCTGTGGTGGTCGCAGCGTGCGCTGGAGCGGCCCTATCAATTGATGGAGCGTTACCAGGCGCTCTCCCGGGAGTTTCGCGAGCAGGTGGCCGACAACGTGCAACGCTACCTGGCGAGCGGCGACGCCGTGCACCACGCGCAGGCCAGCCGCGCACTGGAGGAACTGGCCACGGCACTGGATGCGCTGCCCGATGGTTTCGCCGCCCCCCTGCGCCCCAGCCTCGACGAACTGCGCCAGTTCGCCGCCGGCGAGCTGCTCGCTGCCGGCAAACTTGGCGGTGATCCGCAGGGCCTGTTGTTGCAGGCGGAGCGCGAGATGAGCGGCGCGCTGGAAGCGCTGTCGGCCTATGCCGCGCAAAGCGATGCCGGCGCCGCCCGCGATTACGCCGCGCCGCTGTTCGAGGCGTCACGCCATCTGCTGCGCCTGAGCCATGCGCGCGGGCGCCTGGTCGGCAGCGGACGCGAGGAACTGGGCGAAGACGTCGAGCGCGAACTCGCCGCGCTCGACGCCCAGGCGAAACGCATCGACGCACTGCCGCTGCTCGGCGTCGCCACCCAAGAGGATTCCGCCGGTTCCAGCTTCGCCGCGCTGATGGGACTGGACGCTCCCGAGGCCAGCCAGCCGCCGGTGGAAGACCGCGGCATCGCCCTCAAGCGCGAGCTCGCCGGCCTGCTGCAACGCTACCCGGCGGAACTCGGGCGCACCCGCGCGCTGATCCAGCGCCGCGGCGAACTGGCCACCGAAACCCAGGAAAAGGTCCTCGCCCTGCAGAACGCCCTCGCCGCGCTCGAACCCGTGGTGCGCGGCGAACACGCGCGCATCCAGTTCGAGGTACGCCTGATCCAGGGCCTGATGATCGGCCTGATCCTGCTCATCGCTCTGGTGGTCGATCGCATCCAGCGCCACCTGACCCACGCCCTCGGCCGCCTGACGGAAGCGCTCTCGGCCTGGGCCGGCGGCAATTTCGGCGAACCCGTCGCACTGCGCACGCGGACCCGCGAGATGCGCGACATCGAGGCGTCGCTAAACCGCTTGCGCAGCTATCTGGTGAACCTCGTCGGCACCATCCGCGAGCACGCCCAGCAGGTCGCCGGCAGCAGCCACGCGCTGGCCGAACTGAGCAGCGGCCTGCACCGCGGCGCCGAGCGCCAGGTCGGCGATACCGCGCAGATCCGCGATGCGCTCGGCGAGCTGGAGTCCACCATCCAGCGCGTCGCCGTCGATGCCAGCCAGGCCGCGGGTGCCAGTCGCGCCGCCGGCGAGGCGGTGGAACTGGGCCAGCGGGTGATCCTTGACAGCCTCGCCGGCATGCACGGGCTGGTGGGCGAAGTGCAGGGCAATGCGCTGGCCATCGAGCGGCTGGCCGAGGAAACCGCCACCATCGGCAAGGTGCTCACAGTGATCCGCGGCATCGCCGAACAGACCAACCTGCTGGCGCTCAACGCCGCCATCGAGGCTGCACGCGCCGGCGAACTGGGCCGCGGCTTCGCCGTGGTCGCCGAGGAGGTGCGCTCGCTGGCCCAGCGCACCGCCGGCGCCACCGAGGAAATCCAGCAACTGATCGGCAACCTGCAGCGCGCCGCCCGGCAGTCGGTGGACACCATGCGCGTGCAGGTCGAGCACGCCGAAAACACGGCACGGCAGGCGGCCGCCGCCGATGGCGCGCTGGACCAGGTGGTCGCCTCGATCCGCGGCATCGCCGGCATGGCCGAACGCATCGCCGACGCCACCGCGCAACAGAGCGGCGCGGTCAGCGAGATCCGCGACCACAGCGAGCGCATCCATCACTTGGGCGGCAGCAACCTGGAACGCATCGGCGCCGGGCGCAATCAGGGCGAGCGCCTGCTGGCGCTGGGTAGCCAGCTGGACACGGCGGTGCAGGCGTTTCGCGTGTGAGGGCGAAGCCTGGCGCGGATGCCGTCGTCCCCTATCGGGCCACAGTCCATCGCATCGAAAGGCAGGCGTAATGGGTGCGAGCGTTCATTGACCGCGGGGTGAATCACGCCTTATCGGTCCGCTCCGCAGTGTGGCGGCGCTTGACCTGGCCCCTGCACGCACCGCCCCCCTCGGCTATCATGCGCGCTTCCGATTTCGCGAGACCGCCATGCGCCGCCTGCTGCCTCTCCTGCTGTTGCTGATCGCCCTGCCGGCCGCCGCCGGGATTTTCGACAAGCGTCCGAGCGCCGAACTGGGCGCTCCGCTGAACAACAGCAGCGACTTCCTGCCCGTGCGCGAAGCCTTCCGCCTGGACCTGATCGAGGGCGATGCCGACAGGATCAAGCTGCGCTTCACCAATGCGCCCGGCTACTACCTCTACCGCCATCGCTTCGCCTTCCGTAGCGAGCCGGCGGACATCGCCCTCGGCCAGCCGCAGCTGCCGGCCGGCGAGCACAAGACCGACGAGTTCTTCGGCGAGGTCGAGGTGTACCACGAAGGCCTGGACATCGATCTGCCGGTCGACAACCCCGTCAAGCGCCCCTTCACCCTGCTGGTGACCTATCAGGGCTGCGCCGACAAGGGCCTCTGCTATCCGCCGGAAACCCAGCGTTTCAGCATTGGCGAGGTGCCCGCCGCAACCGGCTACACGGCGCCGGCCGGCGCAAGCGGCTGGAAATGGAGCGAACTGGTGCTGTTCTTCCTCGCCGGGCTCGGCTTGACCTTCACCCCTTGCGTGCTGCCGATGCTGCCGATCCTCTCCGGCGTGGTGCTGCGCGGGCGCATCGGCGGCTGGCGCAGCCTGAGCCTGTCGCTGGCCTACGTGCTGTCGATGGCCATCTGCTTCGCCGTGCTCGGCGCGCTGATGGGCGTGTTCGGCGCCAGCCTCAACCTGCAGGCGCGGTTGCAGTCGCCCTTCGTGCTGGTGCCGTTTGCCGCCTTCTTCGCGGCCTTCGCGCTGGCCATGTTCGGCGTCTACGAACTGCGCCTGCCGCGCCTGATCAGCGAACCGCTGAACCGACTCGCCGACGACACCCGCGGCGGCTCGCTGTGGGGCGCGGCGTTGCTCGGCGTGCTTTCCAGCCTGCTGGTCAGCCCGTGCGTATCGGCGCCACTGGCCGGCGCGCTGCTCTATATCAGCAGCAGCGGCGACGCGCTGGGCGGCGGCCTGAAGCTGTTCGCCCTCGGCATTGGCATGGGTGCGCCGCTGGTGCTGTTCGCCGTCGGCGGCGGCAGCCTGCTGCCGAAATCCGGCAACTGGATGATCGGCGTGCGCAATGCCTTCGGCGTGCTGCTACTGGCCGTCGCGGTGTGGATGCTTGAACGCGTGTTGCCCGGCGCGCTGTCGCTGGCACTCTGGGGGCTGCTCGCCGCCGGCGTAGCGCTCTGGCTCGGTGCCCTCGAGTTCGTGCCGAAAACCCAGCGCCAGCGCCTGGCGCAACTCGCCGGGCTGGCGCTGCTTGTTTACGCGGCGAGCGCCTGGTTCGGCGCACTGCAGGGCGAAAGCGATCCGCTGCGGCCGCTGGGCCGCGGCCAGGCGGCGGCCGGTGCGAGCGCGGCGGCCAACACCGACCAATGGACGACCCTGAGCAGCCCCGCCGAACTGGACGCCGCCCTGGCCGCCGCGAAAGCCGCCGGCCAGCCGCTGCTGCTCGACTGGTACGCAGACTGGTGCATCAGCTGCAAGGTGATCGAACGCGAGGTGTTCAACGCCCCGTCGGTGACCGCCCAGCTCGGCGGGTTTCGCCTGATCCGCTTCGACATGACCGCCAGCACGCAGGAGCAACGCGCGCTGCTGGATCGCTACCAGCTGTTCGGCCCGCCGGCGATCCTGTTCTTCGATGCAAAAGGCGCCGAATCGGCCGCGCTGCGGGTGGTCGGCGAGATCGACGCCGAGGCGTTCGCCGCCCGTGTTTCCCAGGCCCGCGGGGCGCGCTGAGCGTCATTTCAGGAAAACACAGGCGAACGCCGGACATCGTGCGGCCATTTGCCGGTTTCTGGACAGCCTTCTAGGCTTTCGGCATAGTCCGCGGGCATCCGCAGGCACAACTAGGATATTTGCATGGCCACCCTACTGGTGCTTCACGGCCCCAATCTGAACCTGCTCGGCACGCGCGAGCCGGGCATCTACGGCGCCCTGACGCTGCCGCAGATCGACGAGGACCTGGTGCGTCGTGCCCGCGAAGGCGGGCACCATCTGCTGCATCTGCAGAGCAATGCCGAGTACGAACTGATCGAGCGCATCCACGCCGCACGCGGCGAGGGCGTGGACTTCATCATCATCAACCCGGCCGCGTTCACGCACACCAGCGTCGCATTACGTGACGCATTGCTGGCGGTGAGCATCCCATTCATCGAGGTGCACCTGTCGAACGTGCACAAGCGCGAACCTTTCCGGCATCACTCCTACTTTTCCGACGTGGCGGTGGGGGTGATTTGCGGCCTGGGCGCCAGCGGTTACCGGCTGGCTCTGGAAGCTGCTCTAGAACAACTTGAACGACCCTGAACTTACTGGGAGTTGCCCTTCTGATGGATATTCGCAAAGTCAAGAAGCTGATCGAGCTGCTGGAAGAATCCGGCATCGACGAACTGGAAATTCACGAAGGTGAAGAATCGGTCCGCATCAGCCGCCACAGCAAGCAACAAGCTTTCGCTCAACCGATGTATGCCGCTGCCCCGGCACCGGCCGCAGCCCCCGTCGCCGCGCCAGCCGCAGCGGCAGCGGACGCCGCTCCGGCCGCCGCCAAGCTGAACGGCACCGTGGTCGGCTCGCCGATGGTCGGCACCTTCTACCGCGCCTCCTCGCCGACCTCGCCTAACTTCGTCGAAGTCGGCACCACGGTGAAGAAAGGCCAGATCCTCTGCATCGTCGAAGCGATGAAGATGATGAACCACATCGAGGCCGAAACCAGCGGCGTCATCGAATCCATCCTGGTGGAAAACGGTCAGCCGGTGGAATACGACCAGCCGCTGTTCACCATCGTTTGAACCGCCAGGAGTCTTCGATGTTGAAAGCTGCGACGCTGGAAAAAGTCCTGATCGCCAACCGCGGCGAGATCGCCCTGCGCATCCTGCGTGCCTGCAAGGAACTGGGCATCAAGACCGTGGCGGTTTACTCCACCGCGGATCGGGAACTGATGCACCTGTCGCTGGCCGACGAAACCGTCTGCATCGGCGCGGCCCCGGCAGCCAAATCCTACCTGCACATCCCGGCGATCATCGCGGCCGCCGAGGTCACCGGCGCCACGGCGATCCACCCGGGCTACGGCTTCCTCGCGGAAAACGCCGACTTCGCCGAACAGGTCGAACGCTCCGGCTTCGCCTTCATCGGCCCGAACGCCGACACCATTCGCCTGATGGGCGACAAGGTATCGGCCAAGGACGCGATGAAGAAGGCCGGCGTGCCCACCGTTCCCGGCTCCGACGGCCCGCTGCCGGAAGACGAGGAAACCGCGCTGCGCATCGGCCGTGAAGTCGGCTATCCGGTGATCATCAAGGCCGCCGGCGGCGGCGGTGGTCGCGGCATGCGCGTGGTGTACAGCGAGGAAGAGCTGATCCAGTCGGCCAAGCTGACCCGCACCGAAGCCGGCGCGGCGTTCGGCAACCCGATGGTCTACCTCGAGAAGTTCCTGACCAACCCGCGCCACGTCGAAGTCCAGGTGCTTTCCGACGGCCAGGGCAACGCGATCCATCTCGGCGACCGCGACTGCTCGCTGCAGCGCCGTCACCAGAAGGTGATCGAGGAAGCGCCCGCGCCGGACATCGACGAGACCGCGCGCCAGGAAGTCTTCGCCCGCTGCGTCAAGGCCTGCGTGGACATCGGCTACCGCGGCGCCGGCACCTTCGAGTTCCTTTACGAGAACGGCGCCTTCTACTTCATCGAGATGAACACCCGCGTGCAGGTGGAGCATCCGGTGTCGGAGATGGTCACCGGGGTCGACATCGTCAAGGAAATGCTCAGCATTGCCGCCGGCAACAAGCTCTCGCTGACCCAGGACGACATCGTCATCCGCGGCCACGCGCTGGAGTGCCGGATCAACGCCGAAGACCCGGCCACCTTCATGCCCAGCCCGGGCAAGGTGAAGCACTTCCATGCCCCGGGCGGCAACGGCGTGCGCGTCGATTCGCACCTTTACAGCGGCTACTCGGTTCCGCCGAACTACGACTCGCTGATCGGCAAGCTGATCACCTACGGGGGCGACCGTGACGAGGCGCTGGCGCGCATGCGCAATGCCCTGGACGAGATCGTCGTCGACGGGATCAAGACCAACGTGCCGCTGCACCGCGACCTGACCCGCGACCCTGGCTTCTGCAAGGGCGGCGTGAACATCCACTACCTGGAAAAGAAACTGGGTATGGATAAGCACTGAGCCGCACGCGGTATCATGTAGCACCGGGAGGGAGTGGCGCAGGCCGCTCCCTCTTTTTTTGCGGATCGCCCGCTCCGGCGATCCGCCATCCGGGCCGTCGCCGCGCGATGTCGCCATGACGCCCGGCGGCCCTGCCCCACGACCCGCGCCAACGCGAAGGAAACTCCCATGCCCTGGTTACAAGCCCGCCTCGCCATCACTCCCGAGCAGGCCGAGGTCTACGAAGACGCGCTGCTCGAAGCCGGCGCGGTCTCGGTGACCTTCATGGATGCCGAGGACCAGCCGATTTTCGAGCCGGACCTGGGCACCACGCCGCTGTGGACGCACACCCACCTGCTGGCGCTGTTCGAGGCGGACACCGACGAAGCCGACCTGCTCGGCCGGCTGATGCTGCTCACCGGCGGTGCGCTGCCGGAGCACCACTTCGAGCGTATCGAAGACCAGGACTGGGAGCGCAGCTGGATGGACAATTTCCAGCCGATGCGCTTCGGCCGTCGCCTGTGGATCGTGCCGAGCTGGCACACCGCGCCGGAGCCGGACGCCGTCAACCTGCTGCTCGATCCGGGCCTGGCCTTCGGCACCGGCACCCACCCGACCACCGCGCTGTGCCTCGAATGGCTCGATGGCGAAGACCTCGCCGGGCGCAGCGTGCTCGACTTCGGTTGCGGCTCGGGCATCCTCGCCATCGCCGCCTTGCTGCTCGGCGCCGGCCGCGCAGTGGGCACCGACATCGACCCGCAGGCATTGGAGGCCTCGCGCGACAACGCCGGACGCAACGGTATAGCCGCCGAGCGCCTGCCGCTGTACCTGCCAGAAGCGCTGCCGCGCGAACCCGCCGAAGTGGTGGTCGCCAACATCCTCGCCGGCCCGCTGGTGGCACTGGCGCCGCAGATCATCGCGCTGGTGCAGCCCGGCGGGCGCCTGGCGCTGTCCGGCATCCTCGCCGAACAGGCCGAGGACGTTCGCGCCGCCTACGCCGCCGATTTCGACCTGGAGCCGACCGCCGACAAGGACGGCTGGGTACGCATCAGCGGCACCCGTCGATAGCCCTCGCGCCCCTCTGCCGCAGCGCCAGGCGCTTGCGGTAGACTGCGCGCCTCGTTTCGCCACCCGCCCACCGGCGGGATAGAGTGGCCACCGGATAGCCGCATGACCGACAGTTTCGTCACGCAATGCCCGCATTGCAGCACCCGTTTCCGCGTCAAGCGCAGCCAGTTGGGCATCGCCCAGGGCGCGGTGCGTTGTGGCGCCTGCATGCAGGTGTTCAACGCGGCGCAGCAGTTGCACCACGCCGGCGAAGCACGGCCGGCAGCACCCGCCGCACCGGCCAGCCAGACGCCCAGGCCGGCGCTACGGCCACAGCTGCCGCCGCCAGGCAAGAACCCCGGCGATACGCTGTGGATTCACGACGACCTCGACCTGGACAGCCTTGATCTCGATGAGGAGCTGGCCAAGCTCGAACTGCAGGAGCGCCTGATTTCCGAGCGTTTTCGCACCCGCATAGAACCCGCCGAGCCCAGCGAAGGCCTGTCCGCGATCGATCCGCGCGAGTCCGACGAGGAAGCCTGGGCGCGGAAGGCGCTCATCGACGCCACGCCGGAACCGGAGCCGGAACCGGAACCGGAACCGGAACCGGAACGACCGGAGCCGCTGGCCGAACTGCCAGCGCCCGAGCCGCTGACCGCGATCGAGCACGCGCCGCTGCACGAACCCGTGCCGCCACCGGCCCGCAGCGAACCGACGCTTTCCCTGCACCTGCCGGAGGAGCCCGACGACCCGCGCGACGACGAGGACGAGCCGGACTTCCGCCTGTCCGCCGAACGCGATGACGTGCCGGTCACCGCGTTGTTGCTGGTCGACCCGCGGCGCGAAGATGACGATGAGCAACCGCAGCCGAACGCGCGACATAAGCCCGCACGCAGCGAACCGGCGTTGCGCAGCACGGCGCTGCTCGACCTTGAGGACGAGCCGCTGCACCTGGAATGGCAGGCGCCGCGCAGGCGCTGGGGCCGGATCTTCGGCTGGCTGCTGCTCAATCTGCTGGCGCTCGCCGCGCTGGCCGGCCAGTACCTCTGGTATCACTACGACGAGCTGGCCCGGCGCGACGAATATCGCCCCTGGTTCGAGCAACTGTGCCCGACGCTGGGTTGCACGCTGCCGTCGAAGGTCGACATCGCCCTGATCAAGAGCAGCAACCTGGTGGTACGCAGCCACCCGGAATTCACCGGCGCGCTGGTGGTGGACGCGATTCTCTACAACCGTGCGCCCTCTTCGCAGCCGTTTCCGCTGCTGGAGCTGCGCTTCGCCGACCTCAACGGGCAACTGCTCGCCAGTCGGCGCTTCAAGCCCAGCGAGTACCTCGCCGGCGAGCTGGCCGGGCAGAGCGAAATGCCCCCACAGACGCCGATCCACATCTCCCTGGACATCCTCGACCCGGGCGCCAAGGCGGTGAATTACAGCCTGAGTTTCCACTCGCCCGAGTGAGCGGAAACGGCTCATCTAACCGCTGGCGATAAGTCGACGACTGTTCAGAATTTGTGCAAATCGATCTTTATCCGGTCACCGCTAGCGGGTATCATGCCCACCCTTTTTCGAACTGCCCCGATCAACTAAAAGCAGGCCCCATTACAGGGAAGACCTATGTCGGCGGTACGCATCGGCCCTTATACATTGCCCAACCCCGTGATCCTGGCCCCCATGGCCGGCGTCACCGATCGTCCGTTTCGCCAGCTCTGCCGCCGACTCGGTGCCGGGCTGGTGGTGTCGGAAATGGTGACCAGCGATGTGCGCCTGTGGAACACCCGCAAGTCGAGCCTGCGCCTGCCGCATGTCGGCGACCCGGAGCCACGCTCGGTGCAGATCGCCGGCGGCGACGCGCAGATGCTCGCGGAAGCAGCGCGGGCCAACGTCGAGCTGGGTGCGCAGATCATCGACATCAACATGGGCTGCCCGGCGAAGAAGGTCTGCAACAAGGCCGCAGGTTCGGCGCTGATGAAGGACGAATTGCTGGTGGCGGAGATCCTCGAGGCGGTGGTCGCGGCGGTCGATGTGCCAGTCACGCTGAAGATCCGCACCGGCTGGGATCGGGAGAATAGGAACGGGATTACGGTGGCGAAGATCGCCGAACAATCCGGGATCGCCGCGCTAGCCGTGCATGGCCGCACGCGCGCCGATCTGTACACCGGCGAGGCCGAGTACGAGACAATCGCCGCGATCAAGCAGGCGATCTCGATTCCGCTGTTCGCCAATGGCGACATCGATTCGCCGCACAAGGCCCGCGCGGTGCTCGACGCCACCGGTGCCGATGCGCTGCTGATCGGCCGCGCCGCCCAGGGCCGGCCGTGGATATTCCGCGAGATCGCCCATTACCTGGCCACTGGGGAACTGCTAGCGGCGCCGACCCTGAGCGAAGTGGAATGCATTCTGCTAGAGCACCTGGCGGCCCTGCATGCCTTCTATGGCGAGGTGATGGGCGTGCGCATCGCGCGCAAGCACGTGGGCTGGTACCTGGCTACGCTCCCCGGCGCCCAGGAGTTCCGTGCCGGGTTCAATCGTCTGGAGACGACGGACGCACAGTACGCCACCGTTCGGCAGTTCTTCGCCGAACGGCACAATGATGGAGAGGGGTTGGCGGCATGAAGACGATGGCTGAGCTGGTTTTTGATGGATCGACATTTGATGGGGCAACACCCGTGAGCGACAACCTTAACCTCAAGCAGCACCTCAACACGCCGAGCGAAGAGGGCCAGACCCTGCGCGGCAACGTGGAGAAGGCGCTGCGCAACTACTTCGCCCATCTCGAAGGCGCGTCCGTCACCGACGTCTACAACCTGGTGCTCTCCGAAGTCGAAGCGCCCTTGCTGGAAACCGTGATGAACTACGTCAAGGGCAACCAGACCAAGGCCTCCGAGCTGCTCGGCCTGAACCGCGGCACCCTGCGCAAGAAGCTCAAGCAGTACGACCTGCTGTAAGCACGCATTCGAAAAAGGGCGGCCCGCGAGCCGCCCTTTTTGCTGATTCATCTGCCCTCATGGACACCGACATGACCGACCAGACCACCCGCCTCCCCGTTCGCCGCGCGCTGATCAGCGTTTCGGACAAGACCGGCATCCTCGAATTCGCCCGCGAGCTCGTCGCCCAAGGCGTGGAAATCCTCTCCACCGGTGGCACCTACAAGCTGCTCAAGGACAACGGCGTGGCCGCGGTGGAAGTCGCCGACTACACGGGCTTTCCGGAGATGATGGACGGTCGGGTGAAGACCCTGCATCCGAAGATCCACGGCGGCATCCTCGGTCGCCGGGCCCTCGACGGCGCAGTGATGGACGAGCACGGCATCAAGCCGATCGACCTGGTCGCGGTCAACCTGTACCCCTTCGAGGCCACCGTTGCCAAGCCCGACTGCGACCTCGCCGATGCCATCGAGAACATCGATATCGGCGGCCCGACCATGGTTCGCAGCGCGGCGAAGAATCACAAGGACGTCGCCATCGTGGTCAACGTCGGCGACTATGCCGGCATCGTCGAAGCGCTGAAGGCCGGCGGCCTGACCTACGCCCAGCGCTTCGACCTGGCGCTCAAGGCCTTCGAGCACACCGCCGCCTACGACGGCATGATTGCCAACTATCTGGGCAGCATCGATCAGACCCGCGACAGCCTCTCCACCGAGGGCCGCAGCGCCTTCCCGCGCACCTTCAACAGCCAGTTCGTCAAGGCTCAGGAAATGCGCTACGGCGAGAACCCGCACCAGCAGGCGGCGTTCTACGTCGAGGCGAAGAAGGGCGAAGCCAGCATCGCCAGCGCCGTCCAGCTGCAGGGCAAGGAGCTCTCGTACAACAACGTCGCCGACACCGACGCGGCGCTGGAATGCGTGAAGAGCTTCGTCAAGCCGGCCTGCGTGATCGTCAAGCACGCCAACCCCTGTGGCGTCGCCGTGGCCCTGGACAGCGAAGGCGGCATCCGCCAGGCCTACGAGCTGGCCTACGCCACCGACAGCGAGTCGGCCTTCGGCGGCATCATCGCCTTCAACCGCGAGCTGGACGGCGCCACCGCCCAGGCCATCGTCGAGCGCCAGTTCGTCGAAGTGATCATCGCCCCGAAAGTCAGCGCCGCCGCCCGTGAAGTGGTCGCCGCCAAGGCCAACGTACGCCTGCTCGAGTGTGGCGAATGGCCGGCCGAGCGCAGCGCCGGTTGGGACTTCAAGCGCGTCAATGGTGGCCTGCTGGTGCAGAGCCGCGACATCGGCATGATCAGGGCGGAAGACCTGAAGATCGTGACCCGGCGCGCGCCCACCGAACAGGAGGTCCACGACCTGGTGTTTGCCTGGAAAGTGGCCAAGTTCGTCAAGTCCAACGCCATCGTCTACGCGCGCAATCGGCAGACCATCGGGGTCGGCGCCGGGCAGATGAGCCGCGTCAACTCCGCGCGCATCGCCGCCATCAAGGCCGAGCACGCCGGCCTGCAGGTCGCCGGTTCGGTAATGGCCTCGGACGCCTTCTTCCCGTTCCGCGACGGCCTGGACAACGCCGCCGCCAACGGCATCACCGCGGTGATCCAGCCGGGCGGCTCGATGCGCGACGCGGAAGTGATCGCGGCGGCTGACGAAGCAAACATGGCGATGGTGTTCACGGGCATGCGCCACTTCCGCCACTAAGGCGGTCGATGCCAGGTGGCTAGCTACCTGGCCCATGCCCCAGCAAGGAGCCTCGATGCGTCATTTGAAATTATCTGTCCTACTGCTGTTGTCCCTGTGCCTGGGTGCATGCGCTGGGCATTCGACCTTCACCCAGGAAAAACGCCAGGGCGACTTTCATCCCGAAGAGATGAAAGAGCTGTACGTGTATTCCTTCCTGGATGCTCGAAGGGAATACACCGGGGAAGCCTTCATCACGGTATTCGAGCGGACCCTGAGCAGCCGCTTGCAGGCGCGCGGTGTAAAAACCCACTGGCTGTGGTTCGAGGACTCGCCGCTGGGACAGAACTTCTCGGCGACCGAAAAAGACAATGGTACCGGCTATGGCAAGATCATTCCCGCGCCCCTCGTGGTAATGCTCAACAGCTCCGATGAAAAGACTTCCGGCACAACCCACCGCCTGCTGGTCTTCCCAAAAACCGTTGGCCTGACCGGCATCCATCAGGCGGAACGCGAGTATTACGCCCAGTTGACCTGGACGCTCGAACGGACAGCCGGTCCCGAGCCGCTGCTCAAGGGCACTTCGATTTTCTACAGCCGCCCCTTCAGGGCTTCGGCGGATCTGCAGAGCGACGTCGACAGGCTGGTCGACGACTTCATCAATGGGCTGTATCCCGGGTCGTCGCAACATGGCGCGGGCAACTGAGACGAGAGAATCCATATGAACGTACTGATCATCGGCAGCGGCGGTCGTGAACACGCCCTGGCCTGGAAAGTGGCGCAGGACAAGCGCGTCGAGAAAGTCTTCGTCGCCCCGGGCAACGCCGGCACCGCCACCGAGGCCAAGTGCGAGAATGTACCCATCGACGCGCTGGCCCTTGAACAGCTGGCTGATTTCGCCGAGAAGAACGTGCAACTGACCATCGTCGGCCCGGAAGCGCCGCTGGTGAAGGGCGTGGTCGACCTGTTCCGCGCCCGCGGCCTGGACATTTTCGGCCCGACCGCGGCCGCCGCGCAGCTGGAAGGCTCCAAGGCCTTCACCAAGGACTTCCTCGCGCGCCAGCGGATTCCTACCGCCGACTACCAGAATTTCACCGAAGTCGAGCCGGCGCTGGCTTACCTGCGCGAGAAGGGCGCGCCGATCGTCATCAAGGCCGATGGCCTGGCTGCCGGCAAGGGCGTGATCGTCGCCATGACCCTCGGCGAAGCCGAAGAGGCGGTGCGCGACATGCTCGCCGGCAACGCCTTCGGCGACGCCGGTTCGCGGGTGGTGATCGAGGAATTCCTCGATGGCGAGGAAGCCAGCTTCATCGTCATGGTCGACGGCAAGAACGTGCTGCCGATGGCCACCAGCCAGGATCACAAGCGCGTCGGAGACGCCGACAGCGGGCCCAACACCGGCGGCATGGGCGCCTACTCTCCGGCCCCGGTGGTCACCGCCGAGGTGCACCGGCGCGTCATGGACGAGGTGATCTACCCGACCGTGCGCGGCATGGCCGAGGAAGGCAACGTCTACACCGGCTTCCTCTATGCCGGGCTGATGATCGACAAGGCCGGCCAGCCCAAGGTCATCGAGTTCAATTGCCGCTTCGGCGACCCGGAAACTCAGCCGATCATGGTGCGCCTGGAAAGCTCCCTGGTGCTGCTGGTCGAGGCCGCGCTGGCCAAGGCGCTGGACAAGGTCGAAGCGCAATGGGACCCACGCCCGACGGTCGGCGTGGTGCTCGCCGCCGGCGGCTACCCCGGCGACTACGCCAAGGGCGACGTGATCGAGGGCCTGGACGCCGCCGCCGCGCTGGAAGGCAAGGTATTCCATGCGGGCACCGCGCTGAACGAGGAGGGCAAGGTAGTCACCGCCGGTGGCCGGGTGCTCTGCGCCACGGCGATCGGCCGCAGCGTGGCGGATGCCCAGCAGCAGGCGTATCGCCTGGCCAAGCAGATCGGCTGGAACGGCTGCTTCTACCGCAGCGACATCGGCTACCGTGCCATTGCACGCGAACAGGCCGACGAATAGCAGCGATCTGCAACGAAAAGGCGGCCGGACGGCCGCCTTTTTTCGTAGTGGGGCGGTCAACTACCTGACTATAATCGCCGCACTCTCTGAAAGGACCTCGACTGTGAACCGGCTCTGGATCGCCCTCGCCTTCATCTGCAGCCTACTGCCCTGGTATGCCGGCACGGCATCGGTGCAGGCTGCGGAAACCCCGGCGGTGCAGGCGTCGGACTGGCAGATTCTGATCGACGATTCGGCGCAGCTCAAGCTCGAGGAAGTCATCGCCCAGCGCAGCCAGTTCAAGTCGCTGGGCCGGGAATCCTTCAGCATGCCCACCGGCGATCGCGCCATCTGGCTGCGCCTCGAAACCCCCGCACTGACCGAGGTCCGCTGGCTCTGGCTGTACGCCCCGCGGGTCAAGTACCTCGACTTCTATCGCCTGCGCGACGGTCAGCTGGAGCGCCACGAGCACACCGGCGAATCGATGCCGATGGCGGCCAGCACGCTGTCGTCGAACAGCTACCTGTTCGTCCTGCCGAATGACGACAGCGTGCGCGAAACCTACATCCGCATGACGTCCAGCCACCCGCTGATGGTCTGGCTGAAGACCCTCGACAGCAACGGCGTGGTCGACCTGGAGCGCCCCGCCTACCTGTTCGGCGCGCTGTTCGGCGCGCTCGGGCTGCTGATGTTCTACAACCTGTTCCGTCTGGCCAACAACCGTGGCCTGGGAAACCTCTGGCTCAGCGGCTTCCATGCCCTGCTGCTGCTCAACGCGCTGGCCGAATTCGGCGTGCTCGGCTACTGGCTGCCGAAAACCGGCAGCGGCTACAGCCTGGCGCTCTGCGCGGACATGGCGACGCTGGCCGCTTCCATCTGCCTGCTCGGCTTCATCCATTCGTTCTTCCGCAACACCCGGGCCGGCGAGGGCCTGAACTGGCTGCCGTTGGCCGGGATCATCGTCCTCAGCGGCGTCGCCGCGGTGATCCTGCTGACCCGCGAGCTGTGGTACAGCGGCCTGATCAACCTGCTGATCCTGCTCACCGCGGCCTGCGCGCTGATCACCGCCGCCTACCACCGGCGCCGGGGCTATCGTCCGGCGCGGCTGGTAGTGCTGGCGACCGCGATCTTCACCCTGGTGTTCCTGGCGATGACGCCCATGCTCTTGGGTTTCGTGCAGATGAGTCCCGGCTGGATGGAAATCATCCTGTTCGGCAGCGCGGCGTTCTGCGGGCTGCTGCTCAGTCTGTCGCTGAGCGACCGCCAGCGCCAGCTCAGCGCCGACCGGCTGAGCGAACACACCGCGCTGGCGGTGAGCAGCGCCGAACTGCGCGCCAAGGCGGAGTTCCTGGCGAAGATCAGTCACGAGATCCGCACGCCGATGAACGGCGTGCTGGGCATGACCGAGCTGCTGCTCGGCACGCCGTTATCGGCCAAGCAGCGTGATTACGTGCAGACCATCCACAGCGCCGGCAACGAGCTGCTCGGACTCATCAACGAGATCCTCGACATCTCGCGCCTGGAGTCCGGGCAGATCGAGCTGGACGAAGTGCAGTTCGACCTCAACGCGCTGCTCGACGACTGCCTCGACATCTTCCGCGCCAAGGCAGAGCAGCAGCAGGTGGAACTGATCAGTTTCATCCAGCCGCAAGTGCCGCGGGTGATCGGCGGCGATCCCACGCGCCTGCGCCAGGCGCTGCTGAGTCTCCTGGACAACGCGTTCAAACAGACCGACGAGGGCGAAATCCTTCTCGTCGTCGCGCTCGACACCAGCGGCGAGCAGACTCGTCTGCGCATCGCCGTGCAGGACAGCGGCCGACCGCTGCAACAGGAGGATCGCGACGCGCTGCTCAACGCCGAACTGCACAGCCGCGACTTCCTCGCTGCGACCCGTATCGGCGGGCGCCTCGGGCTGATCATCTCACGCCAGCTGGTGCGCCTGATGCAGGGCGAGTTCGGCGTCCAGAGCGGCGGCCAGCAGGGCAATACCCTGTGGCTGACGCTGCCGCTCGACGCCGAACGCCTGGAACAGCCAGCCGCCGACCTGGAAAGCCCGCTGCTCGGCGCACGCCTGCTGGTGGTCGACGACAACGACACCTGCCGCAAGGTGCTGGTGCAGCAGTGCACCACATGGGGCCTGCAGGTCAGCGCGGTGGCCTCGGGCAAGGAAGCGCTGGCGCTGCTGCGCACCAAGGCGCATTTGCGCGACTACTTCGACGCGGTCCTGCTCGATCAGGACATGCCCGGAATGACCGGCCTGCAACTGGCGACCAAGATCAAGGAAGACCCCAGCCTCAACCACGACATCCTGCTGATCATGCTCACCGGTATCAGCAACGCGCCGAGCAAGATCATCGCGCGCAACGCCGGGATCAAGCGCATCCTCGCCAAGCCGGTGGCCGGCTATGCACTGAAGACCACCCTCGCCGACGAACTCGCGCAACGCGGCAAGAGCGCGGTCCCGAGCGAGACGCCGGATGTGCCGGCGCTGGACGTGCCGAGCGACTTCCGCATTCTGGTCGCCGAGGACAACAGCATTTCCACCAAGGTCATCCGTGGCATGCTGAACAAGCTCAACCTGGAGCCGGACACCGCCAGCAACGGCGAGGAAGCGCTCAGCGCGATGAAGACCAGGCACTACGACCTGGTCCTGATGGACTGCGAAATGCCAGTCCTCGACGGTTTCTCCGCCACCGAGCAACTGCGTGAATGGGAGATCCGCGAGGGCCGCCAGCGCACGCCGATCGTCGCCCTCACCGCGCACATCCTGGTCGAACACAAGGAACGCGCGCGCAAGGTCGGCATGGACGGCCACATGGCCAAGCCGGTGGAGCTGTCGCAACTGCGCGAGATGATCCAGCAATGGGTCGGCGCCAGGCAGCGCAGCCATGCCGAAGGCGGCGCGCTGATCGAGTAAGCGTTCGCGCCTGCAACCCTCGCCTCATCCTCTTGCCGAGAGCCCCGCATGTCTGCCGCGCTGTTCAGTCTCTACCTCAAGTTGCTGGTGCTCTACAGCCCGTTCTTCGTGCTGTCCTGCTTCATCGGCATGACCCGCGGCTACACGCTGAAGGAACGCAAGAAGCTCGCCTGGCGCGTCGCCAGCGGGGTGTTCGTCGCCAGCATGCTGCTCTACCTGTTCGGCACGCACATCTTCGTGCTGTTCGGCATCACCATCGACGCCTTCCGCATCGGCGCCGGCAGCGTGCTGTTCATCTCAGCGCTGGGCATGGCCCAGGGCAAGTCCGTGGTGCAGAGCGACAACCTGCAGCAGGACGTGACCATCGTGCCGCTGACCATCCCGATCACCGTCGGCCCCGGTACCATCGGCGCGCTGCTGGTGATGGGCGCCAGCCAGCCGCACTGGAACGACAAGGTCCTCGCCGTGGGCGGGATCTTCCTCGCCAGCGTCACCGTTGGCAGCGTGCTGTTCCTCTCCGGCCGCTTCGAGCGCCTGCTCGGCGAACAGGGGCTGCAGATCGTCAGCCGCCTGATGGGGCTATTCGTCTGCGCGCTGGCGGCGCAGATCATCTTCACCGGTGTTAAGAACTACCTTTCGCTCTGATTTGGTGCGCCTCAGCACCCATGCGCCTTTCACGGTCGCGCAGGCGCACCGTAACGGACCGCTGAAAATCCTCCTCCCTCTGCTCGCCGGAATGACCAAGCCGCGTCAAATCAAGGGTTTGCGCGCCTTGGCACGGATGCTGCGAATGCAGCGCTGACGAATTGACGCAGGCGCGAGCCGGGAGCGTCGTTTCGCGAACAACGATGCGCATGGACCCAGCCACGGAGCCGCACCCTCATGAAACGCCGTCCCTTTCTGAAATCCACACTCGCCGCCAGTGCACTGATGCTCAGCGGGCTGTTCCCGTTCACCGCCCACGCAGCCGACACCATCAAGGTCGGCATCCTGCATTCCCTTTCCGGCACCATGGCGATCTCCGAGACCTCGCTCAAAGACATGGCGCTGATGACCATCGACGAGATCAATGCCAAGGGCGGCGTGCTCGGCAAGAAACTCGAGCCGGTGGTCGTCGACCCGGCCTCCAACTGGCCGCTGTTCGCCGAGAAGGGCCGCCAGCTACTGACCCAGGACAAGGTCGCCGTGACCTTCGGCTGCTGGACCTCGGTGTCGCGCAAGTCGGTGCTGCCGGTCTATGAGGAACTCAACGGCCTGCTGTTCTACCCCGTGCAGTACGAAGGCGAAGAGATGTCGCCGAACGTGTTCTACACCGGCGCGGCGCCGAACCAGCAGGCAATCCCGGCCGTCGAGTATCTGATGAGCGAGGACGGCGGCGCCGCCAAGCGCTTCTTCCTGCTCGGCACCGACTACGTATACCCGCGCACCACCAACAAGATTCTGCGCAGCTTCCTGCACAGCAAGGGCATCGCCGACAAGGACATCGAAGAGGTCTACACCCCGTTCGGCCACAGCGATTACCAGACCATCGTCGCCAACATCAAGAAGTTCGCGGCCGGCGGCAAGACCGCCGTGGTCTCCACCGTAAACGGCGACTCCAACGTGCCGTTCTACAAGGAACTGGCCAACCAGGGCATCGAAGCCACCGACATCCCGGTGGTCGCCTTCTCGGTCGGCGAAGAAGAACTGCGCGGCATCGACACCAAGCCGCTGGTCGGGCAACTGGCCGCCTGGAACTACTTCCAGTCCGTGGATAACCCGGTGAACGAGAAATTCGTCGCTGCCTGGAAGGCCTACGCCAAGGCCAAGAAGCTGCCGAACGCCGACACCGTGGTCACCAACGACCCGATGGAAGCCACCTACGTCGGTATCCACATGTGGGCGCAGGCGGTCGAGAAGGCCGGCACCACCGACGTCGACAAGGTGCGCGACGCCATGGCCGGGCAGACCTTCGCCGCTCCGGACGGCTACACCATCAAGATGGACGAGAAGAACCACCACCTGCACAAGCCGGTGATGATCGGCGAAGTCCAGGAAGACGGGCAGTTCTCGGTGGTCTGGCAGACCGAAGGCCCGGTGCGCGCCGAGCCCTGGAGCCCCTACATCGAAGGCAACGACAAGAAGCCTGACCATCCGATGAAGAGCAACTGATCCAGGCGCACTCCCCGCAGAAGCGAGCGCGGTCGCCGCGCCCGCTCCTGCAGCGTCCGTGTTCATTCCGCCCGGCTGACGACCCCCGTGAGCCGGACAGGATGGTGATCCGAAGGACACCGATATGCCCTCTACCGTCCACCGCCTGATCCTGGCCTGCCTGCTCCTGCTTCCCGCAGCCGCGCATGCCGGAGATGCCACCGATTTCGTCGCCGCCAATCCCTCCGCGCAGGCCAGCCTGCTGGAGCAATGGGCCGCGCAACCCGATCCGGCCCGCCTGCCGCTGATCGAAGCGCTGCAGGATGGCCGCCTGGCCGCGGACAGCGCGAAAGTCCCGTTCATCGAGGAGAACGGCGCCTTCCGGGCCGCCGAAGGCAACGCCGAAGCGGCCGACGCGCCGCGCAAGCTGCGCCTGAACAACCGCCTGCGCGGCCTCGCCAACACCGCCCTGGCCAGCCACCGGCTGCTCGCCGAGGACGCCGGCCTGCGCCTGGCCGCCGCCGAGCAACTGCAGAAGAGCGCGCGCCCGGAGCAGCTCGACCTGCTCAAGCAGCGTGTCGCCGCGGAACAGGACGACGCCGTGCGCGATGCCCTGAGCCTGGCGCTGGCCAACCTGCAACTGGTCGACCCGGACCCGGCCGTGCGCCTGGCCGCCGTGCGCCTGCTGGGCGAAACCGGTCAGCCGCTGGCGCGCACCCGCCTCGAAGCGCTGCTCGATCCGACCGTGGAACAGGACGCCGGCGTGCGCACCGCGGCGCAAACCAGCCTGTCGCAGGTCAAACGCAAACTGCTGGTCGGCGAACTCATCGGCCAGGCGTTTTCCGGCATGAGCCTGGGTTCGATCCTGCTGCTCGCCGCCCTCGGCCTGGCGATCACCTTCGGCTTGCTCGGGGTGATCAACATGGCCCACGGCGAGATGCTGATGCTCGGCGCCTACTCCACCTACATGGTCCAGTTGCTGTTCCAGCGCCTGGCGCCCGACGCCCTGGCGTTCTACCCGCTGGCGGCGCTGCCGGTGGCGTTCTTCGTCACCGCGGCGATCGGCATGGCACTGGAGCGCACGGTGATCCGCCACCTCTACGGCCGCCCGCTGGAAACCCTGCTGGCCACCTGGGGCATCAGCCTGATGCTGATCCAACTGGTGCGCATCGTCTTCGGCGCGCAGAACGTCGAGGTCGCCAACCCGTCCTGGTTGTCGGGCGGCGTGCAGGTGCTGCCCAACCTGGTGCTGCCGTACAACCGCATCGTGATCATCGGTTTCGCCCTGTTCGTGGTGGTGCTGACCTGGCTGCTGCTGAACAAGACCCGCCTGGGGCTGAACGTCCGCGCGGTGACGCAGAACCGCAACATGGCCGCCTGCTGCGGCGTCGCCACCGGCCGCGTGGACATGCTCGCCTTCGGCCTCGGCTCGGGCATCGCCGGCCTCGGCGGCGTGGCGCTGTCGCAGATCGGCAACGTCGGCCCGGACCTCGGCCAGAGCTACATCATCGACTCCTTCCTGGTGGTGGTGCTCGGCGGCGTCGGCCAGCTGGCCGGCAGCGTGCTGGCGGCCTTCGGCCTGGGCATCGCCAACAAGATCCTCGAACCGCAGATTGGCGCAGTGCTGGGCAAGATCCTGATCCTCGCGCTGATCATCCTGTTCATCCAGAAGCGCCCGCAGGGGCTCTTCGCGCTGAAAGGACGGGTGATCGATTGAGCCAGACGCCTTTCCCCCACGCCCGCAGGGTGGGCCACGCTTCACCGACCTGCCCGTTCGCCTCGATGGGCGTCGCGGCGCTCGTTCCGTCCTACGGAATCGAAAGCACCGCTCACCCCTCTTTGCCCGCGACCGCCACTCCACAAGGACATCGTCGATGAACCAGCCGCTCGCGCTCACCGCCGCGCAGAAAGCCGGCCCGCGCCTGACCCTCGCCGCGCTCGGCGTGGCGCTGGCGATCCTCGTCGCCCTGCCGCTGCTTTCGCTGTTGCCGGCGGACAACCCGGCACAGGTCTCCGCCTACACCCTGACGCTGGTCGGCAAGATCCTCTGCTACGCCATCGTCGCCCTGGCGCTGGACCTGGTCTGGGGCTACGCCGGGCTGCTGTCGCTCGGCCACGGGCTGTTCTTCGCCCTCGGCGGCTACGCCATGGGCATGTACCTGATGCGCCAGACCGCTGGCGACGGCCTGCCGGCCTTCATGAGCTTCCTCGCCTGGACCGGGCTGCCCTGGTACTGGTACGGCACCTCCAGCTTCCTCTGGTCGATGTGCCTGGTGGTGCTGGCGCCGGGGCTGCTGGCGCTGGTGTTCGGCTTCTTCGCCTTCCGCTCGCGGATCAAAGGCGTGTACTTCTCGATCATGACCCAGGCGCTGACCTTCGCCGGCATGCTGCTGTTCTTCCGCAACGAGACCGGCTTCGGCGGCAACAACGGCTTCACCGGCTTCTCCACCCTGCTCGGCTTCGGCATCACCGCGCCGGGCACCCGCGCGGTGCTGTTCCTCGCCACCGTGGCGCTGCTGGTGGCCAGCCTGGCGCTGGGCTGGGGCCTGGCGCGGAGCAAGTTCGGCCGCGTGCTCACCGCCCTGCGCGATGCCGAGAACCGGTTGATGTTCTGCGGCTACGATCCGCGCGGCTACAAGCTGTTCGTCTGGGTTCTGTCCGCCGTGCTCTGCGGCCTGGCCGGCGCGCTCTACGTGCCGCAGGTGGGCATCATCAACCCCAGCGAGATGGCGCCGACGCAGTCCATCGAAGCCGCCGTGTGGGTCGCCCTCGGCGGGCGCGGCACGCTGATCGGCCCGCTGCTCGGCGCCGGCATCGTCAACGGCATGAAAAGCTGGTTCACCGTGGCCTTCCCGGAATACTGGCTGTTCTTCCTCGGCGCCCTATTCATCATCGTCACGCTGTTCCTGCCGAAAGGCGTCATCGGCCTGCTGCGCCGCAAGGGAGAACCCTGATGCACGCCACCCCCGGACACTTCATGCTCGAACCCGCCTACGACCCGAACAACGACGCCGGCACCGGTCGCGATGCGATCGGTCTCGGTCGCGCCGCCGGCCCCGGCTTGGACGTGCGCCACGGCACCCTGCTGACGCTGGAAGACATCAACGTCAGCTTCGACGGCTTCAAGGCGCTGCGCGAGCTGACCCTGTACATCGGCGTCGGTGAACTGCGCTGCATCATCGGTCCCAACGGCGCGGGCAAGACCACCCTGATGGACGTGATCACCGGCAAGACGCGCCCGGACAGCGGCAAGGCGTTCTTCGGCGAAAGCCTCGACCTGACCGGGATGAGCGAAGTGGAAATCGCCCAGGCCGGGATCGGCCGCAAGTTCCAGAAGCCGACGGTGTTCGAGGCGCTCTCGGTGTTCGAGAACCTGGAGCTGGCGCAGAACGCCGACAAGTCGGTGTGGGCCAGCCTGCGCGCGCGCCTTTCCGGCGAGCAGCGCGACCGCATCGAGGAGGTGCTCACCACGATCAAGCTGGACGCCTCGCGCCAGCGTCCGGCCGGGCTGCTTTCGCATGGGCAGAAGCAGTTCCTCGAGATCGGCATGCTGCTGGTGCAGGACCCGCAGTTGCTGCTGCTCGACGAGCCGGTGGCGGGCATGACCGATGCGGAAACCGAATTCACTGCCGAGCTGTTCAAGGGCCTCGCCGGCAAGCACTCGCTGATGGTGGTGGAGCACGACATGGGCTTCGTCGGCAGCATCGCCGACCACGTCACCGTACTGCACCAGGGCCACGTGCTCGCCGAAGGCTCGCTGGAGCAGGTGCAGGCGGACGAGCGGGTGATCGAGGTCTACCTCGGCCGCTGAGCCTTCGGTGCGCAGGGCGCAGCCTACCCGCGTGGACCGTAGGGTGCGCCGCGCGCATCGAATGGAATACCAGAATGCAGGGTGGATCGAGGCGCGTAGCCGACGCTTTTAGCATCCACCACAGGCAACGCACGGTGGATCGATGAAGCGTGATCCACCCTACACGGGCATCACCGCAGGGTGGATATGGCGCAGCCTTATCCACCGCTGGCGCGACACAAAGGACACCACATGCTGCAAGTCGACCAACTCCACCAGTACTATGGCGGCAGCCACATTCTCCGCGGGCTGAGCTTCGAGGCGAAGATCGGCGAAGTGACCTGCCTGCTGGGGCGCAACGGGGTCGGCAAGACCACCCTGCTGAAATGCCTGATGGGCCTGATCCCGTCCAGGCAGGGCGCGGTGAACTGGAACGGCAAGCCGATCACCGGCTTGAAGACCCATCAGCGGGTCAATGCCGGCATCGCCTACGTGCCCCAGGGCCGCGAGATCTTCCCGCGCCTGACGGTCGAGGAGAATCTGCTGATGGGCCTCTCGCGCTTTCCCGGCAGCGAGGCGAAGAGCGTGCCGGCGTTCATCTACGAGCTGTTTCCGGTGCTGGAGGAAATGAAGGCCCGCCGCGGCGGCGATCTCTCCGGCGGCCAGCAGCAACAACTGGCTATCGGCCGCGCGCTCGCCAGCAAGCCGAGCCTACTGATCCTCGACGAGCCCACCGAAGGCATCCAGCCCTCGGTGATCAAGGAGATCGGCGTGGTGATCAGGAAGCTCGCCGCGCGTGGCGACATGGCGATCCTGCTGGTGGAACAGTTCTATGACTTCGCCGCCGAGCTGGCCGACCAGTACCTGGTGATGAGCCGTGGCGAGATCGTCCAGCAGGGCCGTGGCGAGAACATGGAAGCCGAGGGCGTGCGTGGGCTGGTGGCGATTTGAAGCCGAACCTGGGCTACGCTTCATCGGCCCACCAACCAGCTACTCGGCAAAATCCGAGCCTTCGCGCAGCAACTGGCGCTTCACGCTCTCAAGATGCAGGTGCGCGCTTTCGGCGTTGCCCTGCAGCATCTGTCGGCAGGCCGCGCTGGCAATCGCCGGCGCCACCGCTTTCAGCGGCCGACCGCTGGCCATGGCCTTGAGCTGCACCTCGGCCGCACGCTCCAGGTAGTAGAGGTCGTCCCAGGCTTCGGCAATGCTCGGCCCCAGCACCAACGGGCCATGGTTCTTCAGCATCAGCACATCGGCATCCCCTGCCGCGCGGGCAATGCGTTCGCCTTCGGCATCGTTCAGGGCGAGGCCCTGGTAATCCTCGTCCACCGCCAGGCGCTCATAGAACTTCAATGCGGTCTGCCCGGCCCAGACGAAAGGCTCGCCCTCCAGCATGCACAGCGCCGTGGCGTTGGGCATATGGGTGTGGAACGCCGCCGTGGCGCGCGGGTTGAGGCGGTGCAACTGGGCATGAATGAAGAACGCCGTGGCCTCCGGGCGGCCCTCGCCCAGCACCACGCGCCCATCGAAGTCGCAGATCAGAAGCGACGAGGCGGTGACCTCGGCGAAGGCCAGGCCATACGGGTTGACCAGAAACAGCTCGGGCCGCCCCGGCACCACCACGGAAAAGTGATTGCAGATGCCCTCGGCCATGCCGAGCCGGGCGGCCATGCGAAAGCAGGCGGCCAGGTCGATACGCGCCTGGGCGATCGCGGGGCTGGTCAGGCCCTCAGTAGACGCCGGCGGGGCGCTGTTGATCTCGAATGCATGGGCCATGGCTTCGCTCCTGAAAGGGATGCCCCCAGCCTAGCCTGTGTACACACAGCGCCTAGGGACAGTTGCCCGACGTTGGCGAGCCAGACGCGCTGACCCGGCCACTTCCGGCATCTGGCCCTACGGCACGCCGATGCTTTGTTCCTAAGGTGCAGCCATCCGCAACGGCCAGCCCGAGGTCATCATGAGCACACCGATCAGCAACCAGTACGTCCACGATCTGGATCGCCAGTACGTCTTCCATTCCTGGTCGACCCAGGGCGCCCTCAACCCGCTGGTAATCGCCGGTGGCGAAGGCTGCACGCTGTGGGATTACGACGGCAAACGCTATCTCGATTTCAGCAGCCAGCTGGTCAACACCAATATCGGTCACCAGCACCCGAAGGTCATCGCCGCCATTCAGGAACAGGCCGGCAGCCTGGTGACCATCGCTCCGGCCACTGCAAACCTGATGCGTGGCGAGGCGGCCAAACGCATTCTCGCCCGCGCGCCGGCCGGTTTCTCCAAGGTGTTCTTCACCAACGCCGGCGCCGATGCCAACGAGAACGCCATGCGCATGGCGCGCCTGTACACCGGCCGCGACAAGATCCTTTCCGCCTACCGTTCCTACCACGGCAGCACCGGCGCGGCCATCGTCGCCACCGGTGACCCACGCCGCGTGCCCAACGAATACGCCCGCGGCCATGTGCACTTCTTCAACCCCTACCTGTATCGCAGCGAGTTCAACGCGGCGAACGAGGAAGAAGAATGCACGCGCGCCCTGCAGCACCTGCGCCGGGTCATCGAGTGCGAAGGGCCGGGCGCCATCGCCGCGATCCTGCTGGAAAGCATTCCCGGCACCGCCGGCATTCTGGTGCCGCCGAAGGGCTACATGCAGGGCGTGCGCAAACTGGCCGACGAGTTCGGCATCCTGCTGATCTGCGATGAAGTCATGGCCGGCTTCGGCCGCACCGGCGCCTGGCTGGCGCTCGAGCATTTCGGCGTGGTGCCGGATCTGATCGTCTTCGCCAAGGGCGTCAATTCCGGCTACGTGCCGGCGGGCGGCGTGATGATTTCCAAGCCGATCTGCGCGCACTTCGACAACCACTTCTTCCCCGGTGGGCTGACCTACTCCGGCCACCCGCTGGCCATGGCCGCCATCGTCGCGACGCTGGATGCGATGACCGGGGAAAACATGGTGGAGAACGCCCGTGACATCGGCGCCCGGGTGCTCGGCCCGGGTCTGAAGCAACTGGCCGAACGCTACCCGATGATCGGCGAGGCGCGTGGCGTCGGGCTGTTCTGGGCGCTGGAGTTCGTCAGCGACGTGCAGCAGAAAACACCGATGCCGGCGCCGGTGATGCAGGAAATGAAGGCGGCGCTGACTGCACGCGGGCTGCTCAGCTTCGTGGTGGAAAACCGCATCCACGTGGTGCCGCCGTGCATCGTCAGTGCTGCGCAGGTGAACGAGGCACTGGCGATCTTCGACGAGGTGTTCGCCCTGTTCGCGCCGCGTTTTGCCTGACGGCACACCCTCTCCTGTAGGAGCCCGCTTGCGGGCGATTCAGGCACAGCATCGCCGGCAAGCCGGCTCCTACAAACCCCGCCAATACCTCGCCCAGCGTAGGGTGGATGTCGCTCTTCACATCCACCAGCGGTGGATCGATAAAGCGCGATCCACCCTACGCTTCACAAGCTCGCCAGCACCTCGCCCAGCTTCTGCACGCCCGGCCGAATACGCTCGGCATCGATGGCATGAAAGCCCAGGCGCATGAAGTTGGTCGGCGCCGCGCCGTCGCCGAGGAAGAACTGCGACCCGGACTCGATCAGCACGCTCTGCTGCGCGGCTGCCCAGGCCAGGTGCTGGGTATCGACGCCCGCAGGCGCGGCCAGCCAGCAGGCGCTGGCACCTGGACTGCCCATCGGTTGGCAATCGCTCAGGTCGCTGCGCAGCGCCTGGTAGAGCAGCTCGCGGCGGCGGCAGTGCTCCTCGCGAAAACGCCGCAGGTGCGCGTCGTAATGACCCTGGGCAAGGAAGTCGGCGAGCATGCGCTGGTTGTTCAGCGGCGGGTGGCGGTACATCAGCCGGCGCAGCGCGCGCAGTTCGTCGATCAGCTCGGCGTCGGCCACCATGTAGCCGATTCGCAGCCCCGGCGAGAACGCCTTGGACAGGCTGCTCAGGTAGATCACCCGGCCACTGCTGTCGCTGGCCTTGAGCGCCGGCAGCGGGTGGTTGTCGAGGTTGAATTCGGCATCGTAGTCGTCCTCGATCAACACCTGGTCGTGCTGGCGAATCTGCCGCAGCAGTTGCTCGCGTCGTGCCGCGCTCATTGCCACGCCGGTGGGCACCTGGTGCCCCGGCGTCACATAGAGGTACTGGCAGTCATCCAGTCGGCGATCCACAACCAGGCCCTGATCGTCGACATCCTGCAGGTGCACCTTGGCGCCGTGCAGGTCGAAGATGCTCCCTGCGTCGCGAAAACCCGGGTTCTCCATACCGACGCGCACCCCGCGCGCCATCAGCAGGCTGGCCAGCAGGTACAGCGCGTTTTGCGAACCGAGGGTGACCAGGATCTCGTCGGCACGCGCCCAGATTCCGCGCTTGGGCAGCACGCGGGTACGCAGTTGCTCGATCAGCTGTTCATCGTCACGGTCGAAGCGGTCGCCCAGCCAGAGCTGGTCGCGCTCGCCACTGAGGTTCTTGCGCGACACTTCGCGCCAGCGCTCCAGCGGGAAGAGCTCGCTGATCGGCTGGCCGTAGATGAAGGGGTAGGTGAAGCGGCTCCAGTTACTCGGGCGCAATACGCCGTGCTTCAAACTGGGCTGCATGCGAAAGCGGGCGGCCCAATCCGGGGCAGTGACGGCGCTGCCGGCATCGGACGGTTCCGGCTTGCGCAGCGGCGTCATGCGCAGCACGGCATCGGTCTGCCCGCAGTAGTCAGGGTGCAGGTAGTAGCCACTGCGTGGGCGACTGACCAGGTAGCCGTTGTCGAGCAGGCTCTCGTACACCAGCGCCACGGTATTGCGCGACACCGACAGCTGCTGGGACAGCTTGCGACAAGACGGCAGCGGCTCGTCGACAGGGAAACCGCCACCGAGAATGGCCGACACCAGCGACTCGCGCAGCTGCTCCTGAAGGCCGCGCTGACGGTCGAAATCGAGGTGGTAGAAGTGGTCGATCATGGCGCCCTCCAACAGCCAAGCAACCTTGTGGTTTAGCAAGTAGCGCGCCACTGTCGCTGGCCAGAGCAAAGGCCGGAACTGCCCCTATCTCCGCCTTGCCGGGCGTCCCTAAGGTGAAAACGAAACCGCCGCCGAGCGGCCCGGACAACCCTTGTCGACACCTCTGGAGCACGCCCATGAAGCCATCGAACACCGATTCCAAATCCTTCGGCCTGCTGCGCAAGCTGGCCCTGGCAAGCTGTCTGGTCGGCGCCTCGCTGAGCGCCCACGCCGACCTCGACGACATCAAGGCCAAGGGCGTGATGACCGTCGCCACCGAGGATGACTACGCGCCGTTCAACTTCATCGTCGAGGGCAAGCCGGAAGGGTTCCACAAGGAGCTGCTCGAAGACCTGAAGACCTACGCCAAGGCGCAGGGCTTCGACGTGAAGCAGGAAATCCTGCCTTGGACCGGGCTGCTCGCCTCGGTTTCGTCCGGCCAATACGACATGGCCTTCACCGGCGCGCTGGTCACCGACGAGCGCCTGCGCGTGTTCAACTTCGCCCCGCCTTTCGCCTCGGCGCAGCACTTCTACGTCAAGCGCGCCGGTGACGACCGACTCAGCGACATCGCCAGCCTGTGCGGCAAGACCGTCGGCCTGCAGGCCGGCAGCGCCCTGCTCGCACGCCTGCCGGAGCTGAAGAAGATGATGGCTGACAAGGGCTGCGAAATCGGCACCGTGACCGAGTACCCGTCCTACCCCGAGGCCTACGCCGACCTGGCCAACGGCCGCCTGGACTACGTGATCAATGCACTGATTTCGGTCAACGACCTGGTCAAGACCCGTGGCGATACCTTCGCCAAGGGCATCGCCGTGTCCGGCGACGGCTTCGCCGCCTGGCCGGTGCCCAAGAGCAGCCCGGAGTTGCTGAAATTCCTCACCGGCTTCATGACCGAAGTGCGCGACAACGGCCGCCTGGCCGAACTGCAGACCAAATGGTTCGGCGAAGCCTTCCCGGCCATGCCCAAGGAACCGATCACCAGCGTCGAACAGTTCCACAAACTGGCCGGCATGTGACGCCGCCGGGGCGCCCGTGTCGGGCGCCCCGCCCTCAGAGCCAGCGCTGGCCCTGACCTTGCTTGACACACCCCATCATTTTTCTGGGAGCCCGAGATGAACGGACAAGCCTGGTTATTGCTGCTCGAAGGCGCCTGGACGACTCTGTGGATCTCCTCGATCGCCATCGCCCTAGGCGTGGTCATCGGCCTGGGCATCGCGCTGCTGCGCATGGCGCGCATTCCCTTCGTGGAACAGGCGCTGGTGCTCTACGTAAGCCTGGCGCGCGCCACACCGCTGGTCACCCTGGTGCTGTTCATCTTCCTCTCGGCACCCACCTTCGGACTGGCGATGGATCGCAACACGGCCGCGATCCTCGCCCTCACGCTGAACACCGCGGCCTTCAATGCCGAGGTGTGGCGCACGGCGTTCATCAGCTTCTGCCGCGAGCAGAAGGAAGCGGCGCTGGCCTGCGGCATGACCAACGGCGTGTTCTTCCGCCGTATCATGCTGCCGCAGATGATCACCAGCAGCCTGCCCGGCCTGGTCAACGAGATGTCCTTCCTGATCAAGAGCAGCCCGGCCATCGCGGTGATCGGCATCGTCGACCTGACCCGCGTGACCAACCGCATCAGCGCCGTGACCTACGAGCCGCTGCCCCCGATTCTTGCCGCCGCCCTGCTGTACATGCTGATCATCGGCGTGCTGCTCAAGGTGCAGGCCGTGGCTGAGAAGAAAGCCAACCGTCTGGCCATGTAAGGACGCGACCATGACCGAATGGAGCATCATCTGGGAGGCGCGCAACGCCTTCCTCAACGGCGCACTCAACACCCTGATCCTGTTCGTTCTGTCGGTGCTGGCGGCCTTCGCCATCGGCTGTTTCAGTGTCTACCTGCTGGAGGGCCGCAACTGGCTGTCGACCCTGCTGCGCGGGGCGATCAACCTGATGCGCATGCTGCCCTTCCTGGTGCTGGCCTACCTGCTCTACTACGGCCTGCCGGCGCTTGGCATCAAACCCAGCGCCTGGGGCGCGGGCCTGGTGGCGCTGGCCATCTATCACGCGGCCTACTTCGCCGAGATTCTGCGTGGCGCTCGCCTGGTGCTACCGCTCGGTCAGGTCGAAGCTGCCAAGGCCCACGGCTTTCGCCCCGGCCGGCTGTTCTGGCGGATCATCCTGCCGCAACTGGTGATCCGCACCCGCCCGCTGCTCGGCAACCAGTTGATCTACGCGCTGAAGGATACCGCCTTTCTCACCATCATCACCGTGCAGGAACTGACCGCCGCGGCCAACTCGGTGCAGGCCACCTACTTCATCCCCACCGAGGCGTTCATCGTGGTCATCGCCCTGTACTGGATCATCAGCATTTGCCTGGAACTGGCGCTCAAGTGGGCGAGCCGGTTCGGCGCAAAACGAGGTTTCGAACATGCCTGACGTACCTGCGGTACAGATCGACAATCTGTCCAAGAGCTTCGACGGTTTCGAGGTGCTGCGCGATATATCGCTGACCGTGAACAAGGGTGAAGTGGTCAGCGTGCTGGGCTCGTCCGGCTCGGGCAAATCCACCCTGCTGCGCTGCATCAACTGGCTCGAAGAGCCGGATCGCGGCAGCATTCACATTGCCGGCCAGCGCATCGGCGTCGACGCCCAGGGCAAGCTCATGAACAACCGCAACCTAGCGGCGATCCGCGCGCGCACCGGAATGGTGTTCCAGAGCTTCAACCTGTGGCCGCACCTGAACGTGCTGCAGAACGTCATGGAAGCACCGATGCAGGTCAAGAAGATGCGCAAGGACGAGGCCCGTGCCATCGCCCAGGCGCTGCTGGAAAAGGTCGGCATGGAGCAGAAGGCCGAGGCCTTTCCCTACACCCTCTCCGGCGGGCAGAAGCAGCGCGTGGCGATTGCCCGCGCCCTGGCCATGAGCCCGGAGGTGATCCTGTTCGACGAACCGACCTCGGCACTCGACCCGGAGCGGGTCGGCGAAGTCCTGACCGTGATGAAGAACCTTTCCAGCGAGGGCTACACCATGATCGTGGTCACCCACGAAATGGAATTCGCCCGCGCGGTCTCGGATCAGGTGGTGTTCCTGGAGAAGGGCCTGCTGATCGAGAAATCCGCCCCGGAGAAGTTCTTCACCAACCCGGAAACCGAACGCGTGCGCAAGTTCCTCGAACTGTCCGCATGAATCCGCGGCCAGCTGTGGAGCGAGGCCTTTCGGCGAACGACTTACACTGGCGCATCGCCCCAATAGGACACCGCTAAAAACTACCTGCGTTGCCATCGCGGCGTTAAAAGCAGGCTCAAAATGCTCATTTACAACACGTAAACTGCGCTTTTTCGCCTGTTTTTGCCTTGCGCTGACTGCCTCGCCAAGTTTTTTAGAGGCGCCTAATCGGACTGCTCTAGCTGCGCCCGACAGCGGATGCAGGAGCAGGCCATGAACCCCAATAGCAAAACGAGGTTATCCATGAGCAAGGTGGCATTCATCACAGGCGCGACATCCGGCTTTGGCCGCGCCACGGCACGACGCTTCGCCGAGGCCGGTTGGGCCCTGGTGCTCAGCGGCCGGCGCCTGGAGCGCCTGGAAGAGCTGAAGACGGAATTGCAGGACAAGGTGCCGGTCCACATCGCCGCGCTCGACGTCCGCGACGCTGCCGCGGTGAAGGCACTGGTCGATGGCCTGCAGGCGCCCTTCGACCGCATCGACGTGCTGGTCAACAATGCCGGCCTGGCGCTGGCCCCGGAGGCCGCGCAGAAGGTCGCGCTGGAGGACTGGCACACCATGATCGACACCAATGTCACAGGCCTGGTCAACGTCACCCACGCCGTGCTGCCCAAGCTGCTGGAAATCGGCAAGGGCACCAGCATCATCAACATCGGCTCGGTGGCCGGCGAATGGCCCTACCCAGGCGGCCACGTGTACGGCGCCACCAAGGCCTTCGTCAAACAGTTCAGCTTCAACCTGCGTTGCGACCTGGTATCCACCGGCGTGCGCGTCACCGACATCGCACCGGGCATGGCGGAAACCGAGTTCACCCTGGTGCGCACCAAGGGCAACCAGGCCGCTTCCGACGCGCTGTACGGCAGCACCACACCGCTGACCGCCGAGGACATCGCCGAACAGATCTTCTACGTCGCCACCCTGCCGGATCACATCAACATCAACCGCCTGGAAATCATGCCGAGCCGTCAGGCCTGGTCGCCCTTCGCCATCGACCGCGACTGAAGGACGTCGCTCACCGTAGGGCGGGTGCAACCTGCCAGACCACCCGTATCAGGTTCCCCTGCCCTACAACCACAACGTCCGCAGCAGACTCCCCACCGACAACAACGTCAGCAACCCACCGACCAGCACCCGCAGCGACAAGGGCTGCCAGCGCGGATGCAACCATTGGCCGAGCAGGTTGCCGGCCAACGCCGGCAATGCCAGCTCCAGCGCCAGCCGCCACAGCGCGCCGCTCAGCACACCCGCAAGGCCCAACCCGACCAGCGCCGCGCAACTGCTGGCGAGGAAGAACAGCACCGCCGTACCGCGCAACTGACGTGCGTCGAGACCACTGCGCAGCAGGTAGATCATCAAGGGCGGGCCGCCGGCCGAGGCCAGAGTAGTCGCCAGCCCTGACGCCAACCCCGCCAACCAGGCCATGCCCTGGTTCACCGGCGTGGCAACGGACGGCCGCCACAACACCAGCACGCCCCCGCACAAACAGAGCACAGCCACCAACGGCGCCACGATACGGGCCGGTAGCCATAGCAACAGCCAGGCGCCCAGCGGTACCGCCAGCAGCATGCCGACCAACAGACGCGCCAGCACGCCCCCATGAACGGCGCGCAACGCTGCCGGCCACAGCGTCACGCTACAGGCTACGTCAAGAATCAGCGCCACCGGCACCGCCTCGGCCGGCGGCAGCCGCAGCAGCAATCCGAGCACCATCAGCATGGCGAAACCGAAGCCGCTGTAGCCGCGCACCAGGCCGGCGGCGAAGGCGATAAAGGTGAACATAAGCGCTCCGTGCGAATCGATGCCCGACTCTAGAGCTGGCCTGGCGTTATGAGGCAGAGCCAGATACGGCAGCGCGACTGGCCACAGGTGCAAGGGCGCACCGAATTGGTTCGGGGCACGCCTCTTGCTTGCCCACTTGGTCAACTATCCCGCGGAACCGCTGCCCGACATGAATCTTCCTGTCGCCTTGTTCACGCCGAACTGGCCCGCCGAGCTGGAGCTGGCCTACGCGCGCCACGGCGAACGCACCACTCCAGTGCGAAGGAAACACATAGGCCCTCTTAGAGTGCAGAAGCACCTGTACGCAGAAGGGCCCGAAGTCTGCCAGCACATCATCGTCCACCCGCCGGGCGGCATCGCTGGAGGCGATCGCCTGGACATCAGCGCTCATGCCGGCGAGAACACCTGGGTGCAGCTCACCAGCCCCGGCGCCGCCAAGTGGTACCGGGCGGCCGGCACCGCCCATCAGAAGCTGCACCTGCGAGTGGAAGCCGGCGCCACCCTGGAATGGCTGCCGCAGGAGACCATCGTCTACTCCGGCGCCCGCGCCGAGCTGAGCACGCGCATCGAGCTGGCCGGCGACGCGCGGCTGTTCTATTGGGACATGGTCGCCCTCGGCCGCCCGGCCGCCGGCGAGCGCTTCGCCGACGGCCACTTCCAGGCGCGCCTGGACGTCCTGCGCGACGGCCAGCCGCTCTGGCACGAACGCCAGCGGGTGACCGGCGGCGACGGCCTGCTCGATTCGCCGGTCGGCCTCGACGGCCAGCCGGTGTTCGCCACCCTGATCGTCACCGGCGGGATCGACGCCGAATTGCTCGAACGCTGCCGCGACCTGCCTTCGCGCGTGCGCGGCGACCTTACCCAACTGCCCGGTCTGATCGTTGCACGCTGCCTGGCTCACGAAGCGCTGCACGCCCGCGCCTGGCTGATCGAACTCTGGCGCCTGCTGCGCCCGGCGCTGCTCGGCCGCACGGCCGTCCCCCCTCGAATCTGGAGCACCTGATGGACCTTTCACCGCGCGAAAAAGACAAGCTGCTGATCTTCACCGCCGGGCTGGTGGCCGAACGCCGCCTGGCCCGTGGCCTGAAGCTCAATTACCCGGAAGCCATGGCGCTGATTTCCGCCGCCCTGCTCGAAGGCGCCCGCGACGGTCGCAGCGTCGCCGAGCTGATGCACTTCGGCACCACCCTGCTCAGCCGCGACCAGGTGATGGAAGGCGTGCCGGAAATGATCCCGGAAATCCAGGTGGAAGCGACCTTCCCCGACGGCACCAAACTGGTGACCGTGCACCAGCCCATCGCCTGATCGAAGGACGACCGCCGTGATCATTCGCGACGCCCTCGATGCCGACCTGTCCGGCATCCGCGACATCTACAACGACGCCGTGGCGCACACCACGGCGATCTGGAACAACTACGCCGTCGACCTCGAAAACCGCCGCGCCTGGTTGGCCGACCGTGCCGCCCTGGGTTTCCCGGTTCTGGTCGCGGTGGACGCCGAAGACGCCGTCCTCGGCTATTCCAGCTACGGCACCTGGCGCGCCTTCGACGGCTTCCGCCAGACCGTCGAACACTCGGTCTACGTGCGCAGCGACCAGCGCGGCCAGGGCCTGGGGCCGAAGCTGCTGCAGGCGCTGATCGAGCGCGCGCGCGAAGCACGCCTGCATGTGATGGTCGCCGCCATCGAGAGCGGCAACGCCGCCTCGATCCGCCTGCACGAGCGCCTGGGCTTCGTCACCACCGGGCAGATGTCCCAGGTCGGGCAGAAGTTCGGCCGCTGGCTGGACCTGACCTTCATGCAACTCCTCCTTTCCCCCGCTACGGAGCAGCCCGAATGATCCCAGGCGAATACCAGATCCAGCCCGGCGAGATCGAACTCAACGCCGGCCGCCGCACCCTCAGCCTGAACGTCGCCAACAGCGGCGACCGGCCGATCCAGGTTGGCTCGCACTTCCACTTCTTCGAGGCCAACGACGCGCTGAGCTTCGACCGCGCGGCCAGCCGCGGCATGCGCCTGAACATCCCGGCCGGCACCGCGGTGCGCTTCGAGCCGGGGCAGAGCCGCGAGGTCGAACTGGTCGAGCTGGCCGGCCAGCGCCGCGTGTTCGGCTTCGCCGGACGGGTGATGGGCGAACTCTGATAGCGCGTTTTTTGTAGGGTGGAAAACGCCGAAGGCTTTTCCACCTCCCCAGATCGCCGGTGGACACGCTTCGCTTGTCCACCCTACGGACAGGACCAACCCTGATGAAGATTTCCCGCCAAGCCTACGCCGACATGTTCGGTCCCACCGTCGGCGACAAGGTGCGCCTGGCCGACACCGACCTGTGGATCGAAGTGGAGAAGGACTTCACCACCTACGGCGACGAAGTGAAGTTCGGCGGCGGCAAGGTGATCCGCGACGGCATGGGCCAGAGCCAGCTGAACGCCGCCGATGTGGTCGACACGGTAATCACCAACGCGCTGATCATCGACCACTGGGGCATCGTCAAGGCCGACGTCGGCCTCAAGGACGGCCGTATCGCCGCCATCGGCAAGGCCGGCAACCCGGACATCCAGCCCGACGTGAGCATCGCCATCGGCGGCGCCACCGAGGTCATCGCCGGCGAAGGCATGATCCTCACCGCCGGCGGCATCGACAGCCACATCCACTTCATCTGCCCGCAGCAGATCGAAGAAGCGCTGATGAGCGGCACCACCACCATGATCGGCGGCGGCACCGGGCCGGCCACCGGCACCTACGCCACCACCGTGACGCCCGGCCCGTGGCACATGGCGCGCATGCTCCAGGCCGCCGACGCCTTCCCGATGAACATCGGCTTCACCGGCAAGGGCAACGTCTCGCTGCCCGAGCCGCTGATCGAGCAGGTCAAGGCCGGCGCCATCGGCCTCAAGCTGCACGAGGACTGGGGCACCACGCCGGCGGCCATCGACAACTGCCTGTCGGTCGCCGACCAGTACGACGTGCAGGTGGCGATCCACACCGACACGCTGAACGAATCCGGCTTCGTCGAGACCACCCTCGGCGCCTTCAAGGGTCGCACCATCCACACCTATCACACCGAGGGTGCCGGCGGCGGCCACGCGCCGGACATCATCAAGGCCTGCAGTTTTCCCAACGTGCTGCCCAGCTCGACCAACCCGACCCGGCCGTTCACCCGCAACACCATCGACGAGCACCTGGATATGCTGATGGTCTGCCATCACCTGGACCCAAGCATCGCCGAGGACGTCGCCTTCGCCGAAAGCCGCATCCGCCGCGAAACCATCGCCGCGGAGGACATCCTCCACGACCTCGGCGCCTTCAGCATGATCAGCTCGGACAGCCAGGCCATGGGCCGCGTCGGCGAGGTCATCACGCGCACCTGGCAGACCGCCGACAAGATGAAGAAGCAGCGCGGCGCGCTGCCCGAGGACGGCGCCGGCAACGACAACTTCCGGGTCAAGCGCTACATCGCCAAGTACACCATCAACCCGGCGATCACCCACGGCATCAGCCACGAGGTCGGCTCCATCGAGGTCGGCAAGTGGGCCGACCTGATCCTCTGGCGCCCGGCGTTCTTTGGCGTCAAGCCGACGCTGATCCTCAAGGGCGGGGTGATCGCCGCCAGCCTGATGGGCGACGCCAACGCCTCGATCCCGACCCCGCAACCGGTGCACTACCGGCCGATGTTCGGCAGCTACGGCGGCTCGCTGCACGCCAGCAGCCTGACCTTCATCAGCCAGGCCGCCGCGGACGCCGGCGTACCGCAGCAACTCGGCCTGCAGAAGAAGATCGGCGTGGTCAGGGGCTGCCGCACGGTGCAGAAGAAGGACCTGATCCACAACGACTACACGCCGAGCATCGAGGTCGACCCGCAGAACTATCAGGTCAAGGCCGACGGCCAGTTGCTCTGGTGCGAGCCGGCCGAGGTCCTGCCGATGGCGCAGCGCTATTTCCTGTTCTGAGGCCCGCGACCACGGCCGACACCGCCATCGGTCGTGGTCCGGCGCGCCGCGCAATCGCTCGCCAGCCGAACGCTTGCGGCCTACCGGGTTCTGTATCTGTGCAGGTTGTTTTCTGGACCCCACGAACGGACGGAGAAAAACAATGACCCTCAGATACGCTCTCGCCGCCACCGCCCTGGCCTTTTCCGGCATCGCCTTCGCCGCACCACCCGCGATGGAGAAGGACGGCATGCTGGTCGACGCCAAAGGCATGACCCTGTACACCTACGACAAGGACACCAAGGACATCTCCAAATGCAGCGGCCCCTGCGCGGAAAACTGGCCGCCGCTGATGGCCGACGCCGACGCCAAGCCCGATGGCCAGTGGACCCTGGCCAAACGCGAGGACGGCACCCTGCAGTGGGCCTACGCCGACAAGCCGCTGTACACCTTCGCCAAGGACAAGCCGGGCGAGATGACCGGCGATGGCAAGGGCGGCGTCTGGCACATGGCCAAACCCTGACGTCCACAACGCGCCGGGCCGTCCTTCGCCGGCCTGGCGCCCCCTTTTTCCCCAGCCTGGCGATGACAACCCGGAGCGTCTGCGCCAGGCGGGCCGAACCTCACTAAGCGAGCCGCCCCCATGAGCAACCTCTACGAAATCCCCGTCATCTCCATCGATGGCACCGCGCAGACCCTCGAACCGTACAAGGGCAAGGTGCTGCTGGTGGTCAACGTCGCCTCCAAGTGCGGGCTGACGCCGCAGTACGAAGGCCTGGAAAAGCTCTACGAGAGCAAGCATGCCGCCGGCCTGGAAGTGCTCGGTTTCCCGGCCAATGACTTCCTCGGCCAGGAGCCAGGCAGCGAAGCCGAGATCAAGGAATTCTGCAGCCTGACCTATGACGTGAAATTCCCGCTCTTCGCCAAGATTTCGGTGGTCGGCGATGGCCAGCACCCGCTGTACCAGACCCTGACCCGTGCGCTGCCGGACGCCACCGGCGAAGGCCCGATGCGGGAAAAACTCAAGGGCTACGGCATCCAGGCCAATCCGGTGCCTGAAGTGCAGTGGAACTTCGAGAAATTCCTCATCGGTCGTGACGGCCGCGTCGCTGCCCGTTTCGCACCCGATGTCACCGCGGACGACCCGCGCCTGGTCGCAGCCGTGGACGCGGAACTGGCCAAATCCGCCTGATCGGCGCTGCGGGCGAGCCCTCCTCGCCCGCCTTTGTTTCTATATACACAAGCACACAGTAACGACCGGATTGTCGGATCATCGACAATTTTCACGGTCTATTCCCGCCTCGATATCCATAACCATAATAGTAAAATCATTGAGTTACGTGAAATCAGCAAAGCTGGAGGCGTTCTTGCTCTGTCCGTGACGCTCACCCAGGCGTATGGGTATTCGCTATATAGCCGACTACCCAGGCGAGTGCGAATCGGCAGCTTGCATCATCCAGAGCCCGTCGACCGAGCGATCCGCCACAGAGTCGGACGCGAGACCGGCAGCGACGATTCAGGCACTCCCTTTTGCGCCTCGAGCCCACACCCACGACACCGCAACGGAGCGCACCCATGAAGATCCAAACCCTCAGCGCGGCCATCGCCCTCGGCCTGCTGGCCCAGCAGGCGTCCGCCGATTTCATCAAGGACAGCAAGGCCAGCCTCGGCCTGC